>OGXB01000050.1_pt1 | contig 88122 bp, 85 predicted proteins | sample 1576161 | NCBI WGS metagenome assembly OGXB01 (sample SAMEA3541474, study PRJEB24748) | human gut metagenome | biome: human gut; feature: human-associated habitat; material: faeces | place: China | collected 2012
TTTTTCAGATTTTTTTGAAGTTTTGAAAAATGCCTCAGCGTGTCGAAAAGGCTTTTTCGACACGCTGACAGGCCGGAAGTACTTGACTTCCGGCCTGTTTCTTACATTTATTTCTTCCGCACGGCATAGATGACCACCAGTAGACCCACTGTGGCGCAGATGGTGCAGAACAGCAGCATCCCATTTACGCCGGTTCGATCCAGCAGCTGGCCGCTGACGAAGTTGCCGAAGGCGGAGCCAACGCCGGTAGTGGCCATGCCCATGAGGGACTGGCCCTTCACCTGATTGGCCGGGTCGATGTGTTCGGCCACATAGTATACCGTGGCGGGGATGAAAATGCCGTACTCGAAGAAGTCCAGCGCCGCCGCCAGATACAGCACCGGCACCGACCGGGCTGCCCAGAACAGCCCGGCCCGGATGACGAAGAAGACGGCGCAGAAGATCAGCAGCCACGCCAACGGTACCTTCCGCCGCACCCGGCTGAACAGGCCCATGGCGGGCAGCTCCAGAAACGCCGCTACCGCCAGCGCCGAGCCCATCATGCTCTCGCTGCCGCCCACCTTGCCCACGATATGGATCATGTAGGTACAGGTGGCGCTGTGGCAGGCCATCAGCAGCGCACAGCCCACCAGAAGCCATGTGTAGGCGGGGTAGCACCGCAATAGCTGTCCCACGGACAGCACCGGGCCGCTTCCTGCGGCGGCCGCCGCCGTGGGGGAGGCCCGGAAGCGCCACGTCAGCAGCAGGAGCAGCAGCATTTCCCCGGCAAATACCGGCAGCACCGCCGTGGGGGCGTACCGCTCCACCACCACGCCCAGCACCAGCACCGATGCGGCGTAGCAGGCGGAACCGAGACCCCGGCTCAGGCCGTAGTTCAGGGCCACGCCATGCTGCTGCAGCTCCATGGCCATGGCGCTGTGGAAGGGGGCCGTGGCCGTCAGAGAGATGCCCACCAGCACATACAGGGCCGCCGTCACCACCATGCTCCCGGCGGAGCACCACAGCCCCACGGCGCACAGCAGCAGAAGTCCCGTCAGGGCCATGGCCAGACGGCGGCTGGTGAAGCGTCGGTCCCGGTCCGCCAGCGACGCCAGCACCGGCTGCACCGCCAAGGGCATCAGCAGCGCCAGCGCAGACACCGTACCGATCTGGCTGTTGCTGAAGCCACGGTATAGAAGCAGCACCGACAAAAAGGCCCATATGGCGGCAAAGCCCGCCCAGTAAAGGCTCTGGATCCCGGCGTAGCACAGGTTCAGCTTTCGCAGCTGTCCGCTCTCCATGAACATCCCTCCCTATGGTTCAAAAGTGTAGTATCAAAAGCGGGCCATGTCAAGAAACGATTTTTCTTGACATTTTTTGTCCTGCTATTATACTTAAATGCGATCGATTCCATTGTCCGGGAGGAACACGCCATGTCTGTCATTATCCGGGACGCCTGTATCTCCGATGCGCCCCGTCTGCTGGAAATTTACAGCTACTATGTTCAGCATACCGCCATCAGCTTCGAATACACCACCCCCACGCAGGAGGAGTTTTGCCGACGGATGCGGCACATCATGAGCCGCTACCCCTATCTGGTGGCGGAGGTGGACGGCACGGTGCAGGGCTACGCCTACGCCGGGGCTTTTGTGGGTCGGGCCGCTTATGACTGGAGCTGTGAGCTGACCATCTATCTGGCCCGCGACGCCCGGAAAATGGGGCTGGGGCGGCAGCTGTATACGGCGCTGGAACAGCGGTTGGCGCAGATGGGGGTGCTGAACCTCTACGCCTGCATCGGCTGGCCGGAGGCGGAGGACGAGTATCTCACCTGCAACAGCGCCCAGTTCCATGAGCATCTGGGCTTCACGCTGGCCGGGACCTTCCGCCGCTGCGGCTATAAGTTCGGCCGCTGGTACGACATGGTCTGGATGGAGAAGCTCCTTGCGCCCCACCGGCCCCAGCAGCCAGCCATTATTCCCTATCCGGACCTGCCCCACGGCGAAAACGTGTGAGGGAGAGAAATAAAAAACCTGCGGTACACGGTACCGCAGGTTTTTGTTGATTTTTTCGGTTTTCCGCAGGAAAAACGGGACAGAGAGCCTACTCCACCGTGACGCTCTTGGCCAGATTCCGGGGCTTGTCGATGTCGCAGCCACGCTCCAGCGCAATGTAGTAGCTCAGCAGCTGCAGCGGCACCACGCCCAGCTGGGGCAGCAGCATCTCCTCGGTGTCGGGAATGGTCATCAGCATGGGGACACGCTTGCCCATCTCCCCGGCATGGCTCTCGGTGGTCAGGGCCAGTACCTGTGCGCCACGGGCCTGCACCTCCACCACGTTGCTCATGGCCTTGTCAAACAGCGGGGTATATGTCCCCAGCGCAATGACCAGCGTGCCATCCTCAATGAGGGAGATGGTGCCATGCTTCAGCTCGCCGGAGGCGTAGGCCTCGGAGTGGATATAGCTGATCTCCTTGAGCTTCAGGCTCCCCTCCAGCGACAGGGCGTAGTCCAGATTCCGACCGATGAAGAACACATCCTCCCGGTCGGCGCAGCGCTTGGCGATGTCGTGGATGTGCTCCGCCTGCTCCAGAATACGCTCCATCTGCTCCGGCAGCTTTTCGATGCCTCGAACCATAGCGCTGTACACCGCATGATCCAGCGTCCCCATGACCTGACTGAAATACAGCCCCAGCAGATTCAGCACTGCCATCTGGGTGCTGTATGCCTTGGTAGTGGCCACGGCGATCTCCGGCCCGGCCCACGTATAGAGCACCGTATGGGATTCCCGTGCGATAGAGGAGCCTACCACGTTAACGATGCTCAGGATGTGGGCGCCCCGGCGCTTGGCCTCCCGCAGGGCCGCCATGGTGTCCAGCGTCTCGCCGGACTGACTGATGACGATGACCAGATCGCCCTTGCCCACGATGGGATCGCTGTACCGGAACTCGGAGGCCAGACACACCTCCACGCTGCGCCGCAGCATCCGCTCCAGATTGTACTTGCCCACCATCCCCACGTGGTACGACGATCCGCAGGCCACAATGAAGATCTTGTTGATGTCCCGGATCTGCTGATCCGTCATGTTCAGGTCCCGCAGCACCACCTGACCACCTTGGATGCGGGCGGCAGTGGCCTCTCGGATGGCACGGGGCTGCTCATGGATCTCCTTGAGCATGAAGTGCTCGTACCCGCCCTTCTCGGCGGCGGCCACGTCCCAGTCCACATGGCGATGCTCCTTCTCGATGGGCCGCATCTGGCTGTCATATACCCGAATGCCCTTAGCGCTGAGAATGGCCAGCTCGCCGTCATCCAGATAGGCGATGTCCCGTGTGTGGCGGATGATGGCTGTCACGTCGGAGGCGATCATGTTCTCCCCCTCACCGAAGCCCAGCAGCAGCGGCGCATCCTTCCGGGCGCACAGCAGACGGTCCGGGTAGTCGGCGCAGATGATGCCCAGAGCATAGGCCCCGTCCACGGCGTGGAGCATCCGGATCATGGCCTCAAAGATGTCGCCGCAGTCGGCATAGTAGTAGTCCAGCAGCTGGGTTACCACCTCCGTGTCCGTCTCGGACCGGAAGCTGTAGCCCTTGTGGAGCAGCTGCTCCTTCAGCTCGGCATAGTTTTCGATGATGCCATTGTGTACCACGGCGATGCGGCCACTCTGGCTCACATGGGGGTGGGCATTGATGTCGTTGGGCTCCCCGTGGGTGGCCCAGCGGGTGTGACCGATGCCCAGATGGCCCGGCAGATTCGCCCCGTCGTGGGTCAGATCGCTGAGCACCTGCAGTCGGCCACGGGACTTCTTCACCCGCAGCTGCCCATCGCCGCACACGGCGATGCCCGCCGAGTCGTAGCCCCGGTACTCCAGACGGCGCAGACCGTCCAACAGGATGGGAGCCGCTTCCTGCTGGCCCACATATCCTACAATTCCGCACATATCTTAAAATTCCTCCTGAAATCGCTTGATTCATCGGCCCATGCGGATACGCAGTCCATCCGCATGAGCCACTCCGGTCACAGCCTCTCTGTTTTGCGGTCACCCGCATATTTACCGGCTGCGTCACGCACCCGAAGCGGCACGGGAGAGCTTCCGCCGAAACGCTCGATCCTCTCTCCTCCTCGTTGTCCTGCCGGAGGGCAGGCACTGGCGCTTGTGATGGGATATTCCCATGGCCTCCTTTCTCTGCTGCGTCTTTATAAAAACAGCCCTGGCTGCTTCTATCGTGGATAATTTTCCCTCCTGCGGCAAATACTGCCGGAAAAGGAGGGCGCTTATTCATGGCAACGGCATTTTTCCGCACCGTCATTCTTTATCTCCTGCTGATTGCAGGACTTCGCATCACCGGCAAGCGTCAGATCGGAGAACTGGAGCCCATCGAGCTGGTGCTGACCATGCTTCTCAGCGATCTGGCCTCCGTCCCCATGCAGGATTTCGGCATCCCTCTGGTTAACGGCATCGTCCCCATCGTCACGCTGCTGTCGCTGTCCATGCTCCTCAGCTATGGAAGTCTCCGCAGCGTCCGCTTCCGCACGCTTCTGTGCGGGGAGCCGACGCTCATCATCCGCAGCGGCCACATCCTGCAGGATGCCATGCGCCGCAACCGCCTGACAGTGGATGAACTGCTGGAGGCTCTGCGGGGACAGGGCATCTCCGATCTGCAGGAGGTGAAGTACGCTGTGCTGGAGACCAGCGGTCAGTTGTCCGTCCTGCCACGGGCGGACTGCCAGCCGGTGACGCCACGGCAGCTGTCTCTCCAGCCGGAGGATCCACAGACCCTGCCCACCGTGGTCATCAGCGACGGCCGCCTGCTGCGCCGCAGCATGGAGCGGCTGGGGCTGGACGATGGGTGGCTTCAGGCCCGGCTTCGGGACGCCGGGGTCCGGTCACCCCGTGAGGTGTTCCTGCTGTCGGTGGATGAGGCGGGCAGCGTGGTATGCCTGCCCAAGGAGGGGAAGGCATGAGACGTGCGCTGATCCTGCCGACGGTGACGATCCTTCTGCTGCTGGGACTGTGCATCGCCAACGGGCTTTTGCTGCGGCAGCACACGGACCGGTGGTCCGGCATGGCTGCCGAGACCGCCCGATACGCCCGGTCGGAGCGCTGGCCGGAGGCCCGCCGGGAACTGGACGCTCTGGCGGCAGACTGGGACGAAGCCCAGATCTATCTGCACATCGTGGTGCACCATAGCACCCTCGATGAGGTGCAGACGCTGCTGACCCGCTGCCGTACCCTGTGCGATACCGGGGACCCGCAGGCCCTGCTGCCGGAGCTGGCAGAGCTGCAATGTCAGCTGGATGCGCTGGATGCGCTGGAGCGCATCAGCATTCGGAATATCCTGTGATCATTTTTCGCTGAGGAGCTTGTTCAGCTCACTCATGAAGGTGTTGATGTCCTTGAACTGACGATACACCGAGGCAAAGCGCACATAGGCCACCTCGTCGGCCTTTTTCAGTTTCTCCATGACCTTCTCGCCGATGATCTCGGTGCTGACCTCCCGCTCCAGAGAGTTCTGCACCTCCTGCTCGATCTCGCTGGCCATGCGTTCCATGTCCGCCACCGGCACCGGCCGCTTCTCGCAGGAGCGCTGGATGCCCCGAAGGATCTTGCTGCGGTCAAAGCTCTGGCGGCTGCCGTCCTTCTTGATGACCACCATGGGCAGGCTCTCCACCGTCTCGTAGGTGGTGAAACGCTTCTCGCAGGACAGGCACTCCCGCCTGCGGCGAATGCTGCTGCCCTCGTCGGCGGGCCGTGAATCCACGACCTTACTCTCCCGGAATCCGCAATAGGGACATCTCATATGCTTCCGCCTCCCGTTTTTCGGCGGATAGTCCGCCAGTTTGGGAGTAGTATACCACATTCCTACAAGATATGGTAGCATAAATGTAAATTTTTTTATGTCTCCCGGTCCTCCAGTGCAAAAATGGCCCACTCCCGGCCCCGGAGGGTTCGGACACTGGCCAGACAGAACAGCCCCGTCAGCGGGAAGGGGCCGTCCTCCCGGAAGGGCAGGGCCAGATACCGCCGCCGTCCGGCCCGGCGGCACAGAGCACCCTCCGGCAGTGCCAGTCCGGGAAACTCTCCGGCCCATACGGGACGCCAATCCTCCGGGGCGGATACCGGCTCCGCTGCCCCGCCCAGCAGCGCTCCCAGCCCCTCCGTCAGCTGCCGGGAGAATCGCCGCTGGAGGATACCCTGCCCGCCCTCGGCGCAGCCCAGCAGCAGCCGGTTCTGACGGCCCACAGCGTAGAGCCGCCACAGGCCCTCCGTCAGCCGGTATTCTGCCCGGAAGCAGGTGTCTGCTCCCTCCGGCGCCGCCGTCAGGCGGCCCACCTCCTGTGCGCCCCAGCGCAGGGTGGTTCGATTTTCCATGGTGACCTCCTTTCAGTGGAGCATTTTGCATAAGGAACGTGCCTCCGGCGGCCTACTTTTCCCAGCAGCTGGAAAAGTGGGCAAAAGAGCCGCCAGACACCGATGGTTTCTGGACTTCCTTTGCCTTCAAGAGTTTCATTCGATAGGGGACGTAAGGGGAATTGACTCAGCAACAGACCCGCTGCCGCTCCCACTCTGATGACGGGACCTGTGCGTCTACCGCTAAGAAATGCGGATTCCCACGACCAGTTTGGACTGGTTTCGGAATGACAGGATGAGAGGTATTTTCCGGCGGGCGAAAGCTGATCTCCCCCACAACAAATAAAAAGGGAGGGCCAGCGCATTCTATGCACTGGCCCTCCCTTTTATGCTCCGTCCGGTATGTAGCGTCATACCAGACGGCTGCTGGACAGTCCGAAGCTCACGGCAATGGCGGCGTCTACCCGCTGCATCACCGTTCCGTCCACCTTACCCATCCGCTCCCGCAGCCGCCGCTTATCCAGCGTACGGATCTGCTCCAACAGGATCACCGAATCCTTGGGCAGGCCGCAGCACTGGGCCGCCACCTCGATATGGGTGGGCAGCTTGGCCTTCCCCGTCTGGGAGGTGATGGCCGCTGCGATGACGGTGGGGCTGTGGCGGTTGCCGGTGTCGTTCTGCACGATGAGCACCGGACGCACGCCGCCCTGCTCACTGCCCACCACAGGGCTGAGATCGGCATAGTAGATCTCTCCACGTCTGACATTGGTATCCACAAAGTCCACACTCCGCCGGAAGAAGTACCCGCCGCAGCGGGTCAACTTCATTCTCCCACGCAGCCGCCGGATTTATACGCCGCCGGGGAAAATCCCTGACCGGCGCTGCCCCCGCATCATCCTATGCCTGAGCTGTACCGGCGGTTCGCACCTTGGCGGAGCGGCGGAGCAGACGCATCAGCAGCGAGACGCAGCACTCCACCACGGCGGCCAGCAGCAGGGAGATAAGGATGGTGCCGCCCACCGCCAGGGGGAAGTAGTTCAGCTGATCCGTCACCGAGGGGACGGTAGATTTCAGCATGGTGTACAGGTAGTTGTCCGGTATCCACGACACCAGATAAGCACCGAGGGTCAGCTTGGAGAGATAGCCGGTAAAGCGTGTAATGGAAGTAGGGGGGGTGGAATATCGGATGGAGTTCAGCAGAAGAAATACCAGCACCGTGTCCACCACGTTTTGCAGGCTCCCCCAGTCGCACCAGCTGCCCCAGACGAAGGGGATGCCCTGATTGCGCCAGACGTTGTAGCCGCCGAAGCACAGCACCGCCAGCAGCAGAAGGGCCGCCAGCCGCCCGGTCCGCAGGCGCTTGATGTCCACATGGGCCCGGAGATAGCCTCCTAAAAAGTAATAGGTGATGGGATAGAGCCGCTGCCACCAGTCCGGCACCAGCTGGTCATAGGAGGTGCTGAGCCACGGATGCAGCAGGGTCTCGGCACTATGCAGATTGTAGATATTGACCATACCGGGCAGCACGGTCAGTACCAGCAGCACCGCCAGCAGGGCCCGCCGGGCGGCGGGGGTGGCGAGACTCTGCCACAGGGCGTTGAGAAACGGCGTCAGAAGCAGCAGCCCGAAGTACATATTCATGTACCACGAATACTGCTGGAAGCTCAGCAGATTCTTCACGGCGCTGCGGATGGTCTGCTCCTCTCCCAGCCATAGCATCCGGTACAGCAGGATGACCCCGGTGGAGAGGGCGTAGGTGAGAAAAATGGGGAGAAGCTTTTTGTAATACCCCAGCAGACCGGAGCGGGTCAGAGGGATGTGCTTTCCCGCAGAGAGGTAGCCGGAGAGCAGCATATACAGGGGGACGCAGACCATAAAGGCGGTACGCATGACGGTCATCAGCGCCATGCGGGGGCCGACGATGGCCGTGTCATAGTAGGTGGAATTCAGAAAGAAATGGACAGACGGGACGGCCAGAAAGGCCAGGATCCTGGTCAGATCCAGGCCAATATCCCGCTGTGTGCCGTTAGCAGCAGACATGATGTTCTCCTTACGGTTGAAAATGTGAGATTCCGGGTGAAGGATCTATCGGATGGGGGAGAAGGGCTGGCTGATCTCCACGCTGCCCAAGGAGGAGGCTACCTCGCCGTCCAGCAGAAGCTGTATCTGCCGGACACCACGGGCAGAGCACAGGGAATTCACCAAGCCCTGCACCATGCGCTGCTGCTCCGTCTCGTCCTCCGGCATCAGGTACTGATCCCCCTTGGGGAGGTTCAGGTAGCAGATGCCGCCCTCGGTGCGTACCGTCAGCACCGCAAAGCCGGTGGGCAGCAGGGGAGACAGGCTCTCACTCTCCGGCCCGGCCTTCAGGGCCGACAGGATCACCTCCGCCTGACTTTCGCCCTCGTAGACCGTCAGCAGGCGCTCCTCCGCCGTCAGCTCTCCAGTCTCCCGATCCGGGAAGTAGAGCCGCAGGGAGAGGTTCTGCACCACGTCATCCTGACTGGTCATCAGCACGTCCCCGGCCAGAAAGATGTTGCTATCCCGGTAGATAAGCTCCGTGCCGTTGACGGTGATGCGGACGGAGTAGATGCCCACGATCTGGGACAGGGACAGAGTTACGCAGTAGTCGGCAATGGTGAGCTCCATGCCGGACAGCTGGCCGTAGGCGCTGGAGAAATCCACCCACGCAGCGCCGGCGGAGACCTGACAAGCCAGTAGCCGGGTGCTGGCAGGGATGGGACTTTCCAGACTGCCGTCGGCGCTGTCCTCCAGCAGAAGGGATACCACCCGGCGCACCTGCTGCTCGGTGGGGAGAGCACTGTTGGCGGCCCAATCGACACTGCGGCTGACGATGGCATCGCCGCCGGGGGAGCCGCCGGAGGGGGCGGGATAATACAGCAGTAGGTGAGGACCGTCAGAGGAGGAGCCGCCGCAGCCGGTGAGGGCCAGCAGCGCAAAAAATGTCAGCAGAGCTGCGAGAAGCCGCTTCATGTGCTCCCTCCTTCCTCTGTGACCTGGGGCAGACGGACGGTGAAGAGGGTACCCTGTCCTGCGGGGCGGTGGGCCACGGACACCGTGCCGCCCCGGCGGCGCACCGTATCGCTGACGATGCTCAGGCCCAGACCGGTGCCGCCCACCTCACGGGAGCGGGCCTTGTCCACCCGGTAAAAGCGCTCGAAAATGTGGGGCATATCCTCGTCGGAGATCCCGACGCCGTTGTCCTCCACCCGGATCACCACGTCTCCGCCCTCCACCGTCAGAGCGGTGTGGACAAAGCCCATGTGGCCGGAATATTTGATGCCGTTTTCCATAAGGTTATATAGAATTTGGTGCAGATCGTCCTCGGTGGCCAGCACCACGGCGGACTCGTCCGCCTCGTAGGAGAGAGTGGTCTCCTGCTCCCGTGCCACCACCGCCAGCATCCGTACCACCCGGCGCAGCACCGGGGCCACCGCCACCGGCGCAGGCTCGGCGGCTGCGCCGCTGTCCAGCCGGGTCAGCCGCAGCAGATCCTCGGTGATGCGGGTCAGACGCTGAGCCTCCTCGCCGATGTCCGCCACAAATTCCCGTGTGGTCTCGGCGTTCATGTCGTCGGTCTGGAGGATGGAGTCCGTCAGCAGGCGGATACCCGCCAGCGGCGTTTTCAGCTCGTGGCTGGCATCGGAGACGAACTGGCGGCGGGCGCTCTCCGTGCGCTGGAGACGGTCGGTGAGGCTGTTGAACTCCGCTGCCAGCTGGGCGATCTCGTCGGAGCCCGTCACCTTGGCCCGGTGACTGTAAGCCCCCTCCCGCACCTGACGGATGGCCTGCAGCAGGTCGCTGATGCGGCGGGTGAACATCCGGGAGAGCAGGGCGCTGAGGAACAGCACAAACAGGGCCACCAGAAGAGAGATGCGCATGATATTGGTCTGGAAGCTCCGCAGCAGCTCCGCCTGTACGGTGTCGTACTCGTAGGCGTAGACCGCTCCCACGATCTGGTTGTGGTACACCACCGGGGAGGCGCCCCGGCTCAGAAATGCCTCGCCGTCGTAGCGGCAGTAAAAGGTGTCGTTGCCCCGCAGGGCCTGTGCGATCTCCGTATAAAAGGCGTAGAGTCCACGGGCGTTGTCCCCCTCACGGGTGTCATAGAGGATGCGCCCGGCGGTGTCCGTGACCAGCACACGGGAGACGCCGGTCTCCTCCACGGCGGACATAGCCTGGGCCACGTTGTCCTCCGTCAGGTCGGCCAGACCTGACAGGGCCGCCTCGGCGATCTTGACGCTGCCGACCATGGCGGTTTGCTTGGTGCGGAATACCAGATTCTGGGACACCAGAAGGGGGTAGGTATTCAGCAGCAGCAGCACCGCCAGAATTACCAGAATATAGCTCAGGCCGAACTTAAATTGTAGGCTGATCTTCCCCGGCAAAATAGTAACCCACTCCCCACTTGGTGATGATATAGGCGGGCTCCGCCGGAACACGCTCCAGCTTCTCCCGCAGGCGGCGGATGTGGACATCCACCGTGCGATAGTCCCCGGCGTAGGAGTAGCCCCACACCAGATCCATCAGGCTCTCCCGGCTGTATACCCGCCGGGGATTTTTCATCAGCAGCTCCACCAGATCGTACTCCTTGGCGGTGAGGTCGATGGCCTTGCCGTCCCGGATGGCCACCCGCTGGCGGGTGTCCAGCGTCAGGTCACCCACCGTCAGCAGCTCCGGATCCGGCTGGGCTGCCGGACGGCTCTGGCCGGAGGAGCGCCGCAGCAGCGCCCGGATGCGGGCTTTCAGCTCCAGAATGTTGAAGGGCTTGGTGACATAGTCGTCGGCCCCGCAGGCAAAGCCCATGATCTTGTCGGCGTCCTCGCTGCGGGCGGTGAGCATGATGATGGGAACGTCGGAAAATTCCCGTATCTTCATGCAGGCCTCGCTGCCGGAGAGGCCGGGCATCATCAGGTCCAGAATGATGAGGTCCAGCGCCTCCTGACGGGCCAGCTCCACGGCGGTTGCGCCGTCGTAGGCGGTGAGGACCTGATAGCCCTCGTTCTCCAGATTGAATTTGATGCCCTTGACCAAGAGCTTTTCGTCGTCTACTACCAGTATTTTCATGTATCGTCCTCCACGGTGATCTGCTGCCGGATGGTTTCAAAAATGCCCTCACCGATGCCGTTGACATCCATGATGGACTCGATATCGGCAAAGGGGCCGTGCTCCTCCCGATAGGCCACGATGCGCTGGGCCAGTGTGGGCCCGATGCCGTCCAGCGCTTCCAGTTGGGCGGCGTCGGCGGTGTTGATGTTCACCTTGCCGGGGACGGCGGGAGGATCGGGAGCCTCCGGCTCCTGCGCTGTATACTGGGGCGTGACGGTGTAGTCCCCGCCGCCGACGCTGCGGTGGTCGGTGAAATACAGCAGCGCCAGACACAGAAGGAAGATGGCTGTCAGAAGCAGCAGATATTTTTCTGTTTTTGTGATCTTTCCCATTTTTCCGCAGTTGACTCCCGGTCGATTTTTGTTATAATAAGAGGAAAGCGACCCTGCGGCCGGGAGGGGGGGCTGCCCCGCTGACGGCCGCTGATGCCGGCGGAGAGCATGAGGGCCGGCTCCTGCTTACGGATGGTAGATAGACTCATTATAGCATAGATGGAGAAAAATTACTATGAAAATTCGCCGTATTCTATCTGTTTTTTTGCTGACCGTGCTGATGGTCAGTCTGATGCTGACCCCGCAGGCCTACGCCCTGCCTGCGCTGGAGATCAAGGCCAAGGCGGCCGTACTGGTGGACGCCGATGAGGGGCGGATCATCTTTGGGCAGAATGAGCAGGAGAGGGAATACCCCGCCAGCATCACCAAGGTGATGACGGCCCTGCTGACGCTGGAGGCCGTGGACGCCGGGAAGCTGTCTCTGGACCAGCCCATCACCGCATCGGCGGTGGTGAACGATCAGGACCCGGAGGGCAGCTCCGCCGGCATCGAGGAGGGCGAGGTGCTGACGGTGGAACAGCTGCTGTACTGCCTGCTGCTGGTGTCCGCCAACGAGGCGGCGGACATTCTGGCGGAGACGGTATCCGGCTCCCGTGAGGCCTTTGTGGAGCTGATGAACCAGCGGGCGCAGGAGCTGGGCTGCACCGGCACCCACTTTGCCAACACCAACGGCCTGCACGATGTGAACCACTATACCACCGCCTACGATATCTATCTGTTCTTCCGGGAGGCCATGAAGCATGAGACCTTCATGACCATCACCGGCTCCGTGGCCTATGAGGTGCCGGCCACCAACAAGTCCGAGGCACGGGAGCTGCACACCACCAACTCGCTGCTCTCCAACTGGCGTATTCTGGATTATCTCTATGACGGGGTGGACTGCGGCAAGACCGGCTCCACGCCGGAGGCGGGGTACTGTCTGGTGTCCAGCTGCCTGCGGGACGGCAAGCGGCTGGTGGCGGTGGTGCTGGGCGCCGAGGGCGAGGGGACTCATATCGAGAGCTTTTCCGAGAGCGCACGGCTCTATGACTACGGCTATGACAACTTCAGCAAGCAGCTGGTGGTCTCCACGGAGGACGTGTTCCGCCAGCCGGTGGCCCTGTCCAAGGAGACGGACTGCGTGATGCTCTATCCGGCGGAGAACGCCGAGGCGTTCCTGCCCTCCGACGTGACGAAGGATCAGCTGGAGCAGACGGTGACGCTGAAAAATGAGGTGGCGGATGCTCCCATCACCCGGGGGCAGGAGATGGGGACCCTGACCATCTCCTACAACGGGCAGGTGTGCGTCACGGTGCCGCTGCTGGCGCAGGCGGACGTCAGCGCCTCCCGGTTTTTGGTGGCCAAGGCGGCGGTGGAGGAGTTCCTCTCCCGCACCATTGTGAAGGTGGCGCTGGTGGTACTGGTGCTGCTGGTGATCCTGCTGGTGCTTTGGGCGAAGGTGTTCCGCCGCAACCGGCGCTACGGCAGCCGCAGCGGCAGACGGTATCGGAGCAGCTCCTACCGGGGCGGCAGAAGAGGACGCTGAAAAACGATAGACGGGCGGGTCTGCCCTAAGGGCAGACCCGCTTTTTATAAGCGGAGGTGTATGGTATGGCGGAGGAGCTGCGGATCCTCTATGAGGATCCCTATCTGGTGGTGTGCGTGAAGCCGGTGGGGGTGCTGTCGGAAGACAGCGAGAGCGGGCGATCCCTGCCACGGATGCTGGCGGAGCACTACCGGCAGGCGGGAAAGCCCGACTATATCGCCACGGTGCATCGGCTGGACAAGATCGTGGGAGGAGTGATGGTGCTGTCCCGGCGACGGGAGGTCACGGGCAGGCTGACGACGGCCATAGCCGCTCATGAGATCACCAAGGAGTATCTGGCGGTGCTGCGGGGGCATCCCCAGGAGCCGGCCGCCACGCTGACGGATCTGCTGTTCCGGGACGCCTCCCACAACAAGAGCTATGTGGTGAAGCGGATGCGTAAGGGCGTCCGGGAGGCCCGGCTCTCCTATGAGGAGGTGGGGCGCACGGAGGAGCTGTCGCTGGTGCGGGTGCAGCTCTATACGGGGCGCACCCATCAGATCCGGGTGCAGTTCGCCTCCCGTGGGCTGCCGCTGCTGGGGGATATCCGCTACGGCAGCAAGGCTCCCGGATGTACGGCGGCGCTGTGGTCGTATCATCTGGGCTTCCGGCATCCTGCCACCGGGAAGCCGGTGGATGTGACGTGTCCGCCGCCGCAGGTGTATCCGTGGGATTTGTTTGGCGGGGTAAAATGATAGAGAGCACCGGCGGTCTGTGGGGCCGTCGGTGCTTTTGCGTGGTTGCCAATCGGAGACGGATGTGGTAGAATCCGGGGAGAAGGATCACTGCGAGAGGGGGAGCGCCATGCAGGAGCTGATAAGCGCACTGACGGCCCATGAGGAGGAATGCTCACGGGAGTTTGAGGCAGATCTGTCCGCCTTCTGCACCCGGCATATGGACGCCCAGCTGGTGCAGCAGCTGCGGCAGCTGGTGGCGGAGGGGGAGGAGGATCTGGCCTACCGGGCCTTCTATGCCCTGACCATCATCTACCGCAATCGGAAGGACTATCAGCAGCTGCAGGCGCTGTTCGAGGAGAATCCACGCTTTGCGGGACACCCCTCCTATCACCATCTGCTGATTTTGTTCCAGCTGGAGGCGGAGACCTTCTTCGATGCGCTGGAGCTGCTGGAGCTGGCCCGTGAGGACGCACGGCAGCACCGGGACAATGCAGGGTATCTGCATCTGTTCGCCCATCTGTTCGTCTACACCTGCGAAAAGAGCCGGGGAGAGATGCGGGAACAGGTACGCAGAGAGTACTACGACGACGTGGAGCGAGCGGTGGAGGATGCCATCCGGCTGGACCCGGCCTATGCCAAGTTCTACTGCACCAAGGCCCGTGTGGTGGCCCAGCGGGGGCGTTACGGTGAGGCGTATAGTCTCATTAACAAGGCCGTTGCCACGGAGAGCTCCGCCCGGAAGGACTACGCCCTGCGGCTGCTGGACTATCGCCACTGCGAGACGGTGATCCTGCTGCAGGAGCAGAGGGAGTACTTTCAGGGAGAGATGGAGAAGCTGCGCAGATCTGTGCCGTCCTTGCCTAAGCTCAAGACCTTTGTGCCGGGGCGGGGGCCGAAGGCCTATGAGGGTGCAGAGCCTTACTGCTTCGTCAGCTATGCCCACATCAACAGCGACCGGGTGTACCCCATAGTGGAGCAGCTGATGCAGCGGGGCATCCGGCTGTGGTACGACGACGGCATCGAGGCCGGCAGCGATTTTCGGGAGTTCATCGCAGAGAAGATACGGGATTCGTGGCAGGTACTGCTGTTTGCCTCCCATGAGTCTATCCAGCCGGGCTTTGTCCGCAATGAGATCAACTATGCCCTGCACTGCGGCAAGCCTATCCTGCGGGTGAATCTGGATGATGTGGAACTGACGCCGGGCATGGAGCTGAGCCTGGGCGGGATGCAGTATGTAGATGCTACGGAGCCGGGGGGCGACTATCTGGAGCGCATCGTCCGGACACTGCTGGCGGAACGGAAGGAGAAGGCATGAACATCACACAGCAACTCTGCTGCCCCGGCGCAGCGGAGAATCAGGACTATATCCGGCTGGGAGAGAACATCGCCATGGTGGTGGACGGCTCCACACCGCTGGTGAAGGATCCCCGTGTGCCGGAGGTGCGGGAATACGTCCGCCTGTTGGCGGATGCCGTGGTCGGTGCAGAGGGGGAGGATCTGCCCCACATGGTGGCGGCGGGCATTGAGACCCTTCGGCGGCGATGCGGTGTTCTGCCGGAGACGGAGGGTGTCTCGGCGGCGCTGGCGATCCTCCGGGAGAAGGGGGAGCAGGTGGAGGTATTCGTGCTGGGGGACTGCGCCGCCGGTGTACGCTTCCGGGACGGGCGTGGGCCAGAGCTGGTGTCCCAGGAGGCGGTGAGCCGTCTGGACGGCGCTGTGGTGGCGGAGATGTGCCGTCTGCACCGGGAGCGAGGTATCGACGTCATCGAGGCACGGCAGCTGCCGGAGGTGCGAGAGATGCTGCTGCGGCACCGGCGGATGATGAACCGGCCGGGAGGCTACTGGATCGCAGGCTTCGCCCCGGAGGCGGCCCGGCACGGCAGTCATCGGGTGTACCGGAGGGAAGAACTCTACCGAGTGGTGCTGTTCTCCGACGGCTTTTCCGGCCAGCGGGAGGCTCTGCTGGGAGCGGAGGAGCCGTGCTTGCAGGAGCTGTATCAGCAGCTGCGGCAGCGGGAGGCGGCGGACAGCCGCTGCAACCGCTATCCCCGGCTGAAGCCCGGCGACGATGTCAGCGGCATCGTGGCGGTGTTTTGATGGGCTGGGAGCTTTGAACTGAAAAATGAGAAAAGGCAGCGGGCTTTTGCCCACTGCCTTTGTGTGTGGAGTACCATCGATGGATCAGGGCAAACACGCCTGCCGGCGATGGTACTGCGGATACATGAAAGACAGCCCTCCGGCTTTCGCCGGAGGGCTGATCTTATGGCAGATGATACTGCGGAGACTTAGGGGTTAGCCCTCGTACTTCTCCTTGCGGCTGCGCAGGACCAGTACGGCGGCGCCGGCCAGAGCCATCACAGCGGACATGGTCCACATGGTCATGGTGCTGTTGTCGCCGGTGTTGACGCCGGGCTGCTTATCGCCGCAGCGAGTGCAGGTGCCGTCCTTGTAGTCGTGGCCCAGAGCCTTGATGACCTCGCCCTTAGCCAGGACCTTACCGCAGGCGGCGCAGACCGTATCACCGGTGTAGCCGTCCTCGGTACAGGTGGCGGGCTTGGCGTTCACGACCTTGGTGTCCTGATGGAGGTCAGCGGTGAGATCCTCGGTGACGTCCACAGTCTGATCGTTGATCTCCGTCTGGTGGACGGTGACGGCGGTGGAGGCGTCCACAGCGGTGGGATCACTGACGGTGAAGGTCAGGGTCGCCACAGCGGTACCGGCCTTCAGCCCGTCCACATCCACATAGCCCAGCGTGACCTTGCCGTCGGCATCCTTGTGAGAGGAGTACTGAGAGGCGAAGGTGACGTCGGCCAGAGTCAGGACGCTGGCGTCATAGTCCACGGTGAAGAGGCCGTTGGTGGTGATATCGTCGTTCTTGGGAACCACGGTGACGGTAACGGTCTTTTCATCCTCGGAGACAGCGATGGAGGAAACGGGGGTCGTGGTCTCGGCATCGGCGGGCTTGACGGCGCCGGTACCCGCATCGTTGGCAGTGTTCAGGCTGCCGGTGACGGAGGCGGGAGTCAGAGCCTCAATGGTCTGGGACTGTGCCTCAATAGAACTGCTTACATTCAGCTCGGTGCCGGGCAGAGAATTGTTATCGGCATCGCCGTCCTCGGCGTGGTTGTCAGAAACAGCCAGCAGAGAGCAGGGCCAGACTGCATTGCCGATGTTGCCCATCAGGCTGGACTCATAAGAGTCGGTGGTCTCATTATACTTCAGGATGTAAATTTCGTTGGTCTCACCCGTGAAGTAGCTCAGATACAGATTGCCATCATCGCCCAGTACCATGGAACAATACAGGCTGCCGTCATAGCCGGGGAAGGACAGCTTCAGATCAGTATCGACCCAGTCCATACTGGCTCTGCCGGTCTCGAAGTCCGGCATCATGATCCAAATCGTGCCGCTGTCGGTCAGGCAGTAGAACACATCCACGGTGTGGCCGGCCTTGTTGGTGGTGTAGCCAGCCCAAGCCACAGCGGTGAATTCGCTGGCATTTGCATAAGTGCTCAGGTAAGAGGACATATCCCAACCATCGGAGAAATCATTGGCCATGACAGGGTCGGAATACAGGAAATAGGCACCATCGACACCCACCAGAATGTTCTTCTGAGACTGAATGGCGGCGATAGCGGCATATTCCATATCCTGCATCGGAGCACCGTACTTAGTGGCGGCAGCAGATGCGCTCACAGTGGCACCAGTCTCCGGGTTCACCTCATAGAGGAGACCGGAGGTGTTCATCTGATACATGGAACCATCATCGTGAGCGAAGTCAATGGTGGCACTGTTGATATCCTGTTCCAGATCAGCGTACTTGGTCCAAGTCTTATCATTTTCCATATCCCAAGTGAACAGGATCGGATGACCTTCCTTGTCCCGCAGAGCGCCCACCAATGTCACATCAATGGTATCCACGGTGACCACGCAGGTGGCGCTGACGGAGGGATCCTTCACGGAGGTGGCAGTGATGTTGGCAGTACCCTTGCCCACAGCGGTGACGAGACCATTGTCGCTGACGGTGGCCACGTCGGTGTTGTCGGAGGACCAGGTCACGGTGTCGGGCTGTACGCCGAAGGGCTCCACGCTGGCGGTGAGCTTGGCGACGTTGCCCTTGAAGAGGGTCAGGGCCTCGGTGTTGAGCTTCACGGTGACATCACCGGCCAGCTCGTCGGGGTTCAGGTTCAGCTTGTAGGTGACATAGTTCTCGGCGTAGTCATATACCTGCAACAGGAGGTGAGTGGCCTTGGAATCGTTCAGAGACAGGGTGAAGTTCTGGCTGGCACCCTTGGCAGCGCCCTCGGGAGAACCGGCCGCTTTGCTGACGACGCTGCCCTTGTCGTAGTCCAGCAGGGCCACGGCGGACATATACTGGTCGTCGCCGGCGGTGAAGGTCAGGACCTTGTTGCCCTCGGCGTCGGTACCCAGATTCACGTTGGAGACGGTGGGAGCCGTCTTATCCACGACCATGCCATAGTGCATGGTAGCGCCGTCGGACAGAGCATCCCAATCCACGGTGGCGTTGCCGTCCTTGTCGTAGCTGGCGTAGTACTCAGGGGCCAGAGTCAGGTCCACATTCAGGTAGGTGCCGTCAGCTGTGTTGGGGGTATTGCCCATGTTCAGGGTGTACCGGGTCATGCTCCAAGTGGCGTCGCTGCTGGAGTAGAAGGCGGAGGAGACCTCTCCCAGATCGCTGCTGGAGAGAACCTTGCCGTTGCTGTCGGTGATGGTCAGGCGGGAAGCGGCGGCGTTGCGGATGGCGGTGAAGGTCATCTTGTAGAAGTTGTTGATCTCCGGATTGATGGCATCACGGGCGGCATCATAGAACTCGTCCAGACCGAAGGGGTTGCCGCCGAAGTAGTAGCCTTTCGTTTCGCCTACGGCCTTGATGGTCAGGGCCTGATTGTTTACGGAATTGTCACCATTATAGGCATACATATAGGGGGCGCGGGTCTCCAGACCGTTGGCATAGGCGATATAGCTGCCGATATCGAACATGGAGGAGTCGGTCCAGCTGCCATAGTAGCCCAACACGGGGATGGAGTGGCTGTCGCCCTGCTCACCCTCGGCGGTGGCGGCCTCGTTGGCGAACACATAGCCCTCCACATAGGTGCCGGTGTTGTCGCTGGCCTTATCGTAGGCATCCAGACCCAGCAGAGTCACATCGGCGGTGACGTGCAGGCTGCCGCCGGCGGGGATCACCACGGGAGCAGTACCCAATTCCTTGAAGAACAGGTAAGCATCGTAGGTGTCGATGCCGTTGTCGTTGTCGAAGTCAGCGGCGTCCTTATGCTCGATGTCGGCACGCACGCCGGTGACATAGTCCAGCAGAGCCTGACCGTCATCGGCATCGACCTTACCGTCGCCGTTAAAGTCACAATCTTTCAGTGTATCGTTCAGGAAAGCAGCGTATTCGCCGTCCACGGTCCACTTGACGTTGGAGGCCACGGGGTCGGTCCAGGTGTCCTCGAAGTTCACACCATCGGAGGACATCAGACTCTGCGTGAAGAAGTCGGCGCTCAGGTCGAAGTAAGCAGCCTCGTCCTCCAGATTGTGGATGGTGAAGCCGAAGGAGTACTTGCCGGTGCGGGCGGGATCGTCGCCCAGCTCTACCTTGACCTTGCCGTCGGCAGCGCCGGCGTTGGCGCCCTCATCCATCAGGATGTAGGTGCCGGAGGTAACGGCATTGGCCACGTTGGCCAGACCGGCACCCTGACGCAGCACGGGATAGTAGCCGTCGCCGTCCTTACCGTAATCCTCCACCATGGGCTCGGCGGTGGACATCAGCAGGGACTGAGCCAGCTGACGGGCGGTGAGACCGGTCTGCTCGGTGAGATCATTCTCACGGATGTACTGAGCCACCAGAGCGGCCATACCGGTGATCTGAGGAGCGGCCATGGAAGTACCGGACATATTCTGATAGGTACCGCCGTCCTTCAGGGAGTAGATGTTGCCGCCAGGGGCGGTGATCTCGGGCTTCATCTCCAGAGAACCGGGAACGCCCCAGCTGGAGAAGCTGCTCATAGTGTAGTAGTCGGCGGAGGCGTGGTTGACAGCGGCGGAAGCGCCCACGGTCATGGTGCCGGTGTAGTACACAAGACCGGAATCGGTGGTGTGCTTCTCGGAGCTGGCCTTGATGTACTCGCCGTCGGCCTGCAGCATGGAGACATAGGGGGCCGTGTAGTTATAGCCATCGGTAGCCATGCTGATGGTGCCGGCCTCGTTGTTGGCCACGATCAGGGCAATGGCACCGTTGGAGATGGCGTTGTTGCCCTTATCGGTAAAGGCGATGGAGCCACGGTTGCAGATGGCGATCTTACCGGTGAGGATATCCTTTACGGCGGCAAAATCCTCGGCATTACCGGCGGTGTCCACATACACGAACTGCTGCTCACCGGCCAGAGTCGTCAGAGCCTGGATGGGAGCGCTGGTGCTGTCGGTGTAGAAAAGCTTCTTGCCGGCCACTTCCACGTAATCACCGGTGCCGCCCACGTTATCTACGGAGGCAACGCCCAGAGAGTTGGTGTAGGAGCCGGGGGAGCCGGTGGTGGTCCAGCTGTTGCTCTCGGCATAGGGATACTGGTTGGCAGTGTTCTCGAACCAGTTGCCGGAGTTACCGGCGGAGATGGACACCACGGTGCCGCTATTGGTGATGTTCTCCATGATGGCCTGATAGGCAGCATAGGAGTTGCGGGAGGTACCGGGGTTGCTGCTGCCCAGAGACAGGTTCACGGAATCAGCACCCAGCAGGATGGCGTCCTCGATGGCGACCATATAGTCGGAGTCACGAGCGCCGCCGTTGGTGCCGAATACCTTCATAACGAACACCTGAGCATCCGGAGCCACGCCCTGCGTCAGAGCGGTATCCAGAGCGGGGGAGAAGGAGCCGTCCTCGTTCTTGATATAGCGGTTGCCGGCGGCAATGCCGGTGACGTGGGAGCCGTGGTCGCCTTGCTTGTCGTTGGCGTGGGTGATATCCAGATCGTCATCCACGTAGTTGAAGCCGTAGGGGATCTTGGCGTTGACGTACAGCTGATCGGCGGTGACGCCGGGCATCTTCTTGGAGGCGTTCAGCTGCTCCAGAACGGTATCCGTCAGATCAGCAGCAGTCATCAGCGTGGCGCCGCTGTCCTTCACGGCATAGGTGAAGGCATCGGGATCCAGAGAGGGATGGTCGGTGTCAGCACCGGTATCGATGATGGCCACCTTGGAGCCGGCGCCGGTATAACCGTCCGCCCAAGCCACATGGGAGCCGATCATGCTGCCGGAGGTAGCCATGTTGGGATCGGTGGTCTCATTGTCCTTCACCACGCAGGGCTCGTAGCGGGTCTCAATGAGCACAGCCTCGACGCCGGAGATCTTTTCGATCTTTTCGATCTGGCCGTATTCCACATTGGCGGAGATGATGTTGGCCGCCAGAGTCAGGTTCCAGACCACGTCCAGAGCCTCGCCGCCCAGAGCCTTTCTGGAGATGGTCTTAGCCATCTTCTCCTGCTTGGTCTCCAGCTTCTGGCGGTACTTCATGGCCGCAGAATTGGTAACGATATCCTCGCTGGAGTAACCCTTCGCCAGCGTGGAGGCATCTTTCAGAACGATGGAGACACGGACTACGTCGGTGTCTGCATATTCCGGAGTTTCTTGCGCCACCTTCTCGGCGTTGTTCTTGTCCAAACGCAGATCGGTGGAACGGTTGTCGATCTTTTCCCAGGTGAGGCCGTTGCCGGTGCCGCTGGAAGGCGTCTTGGCGGCGGCCCAAGTGGGCGTGACCAGACTCAGGCTCAGAACCAGAGCCAGCAGCACGGACAATGCCCGCTTCATGGGCTTGGCGTGTTTCATAAGCGCACTCTCTCTTTCTCCGGCGTCAGCCGGTTAGAATTGACCATACGGTGTGCCGGAAGCGGCTGCCCTGCTGCATACCGAGCAAGTATGGTTTTGCCAATCATAGCACGATTTGGAAGAGATTGCAATTCTTGAGAAATATATTCTGGCGAAATTTTCGTTGAAAATTTTCTCTTGTGCAGGAATATTTTTGCCGAATTAAACAGTTTTTTCAAAAATGGAATACCGAATCGATTCACCGAATGACTTACTGCACAAAGAGGAATGTACGTGACAGGAGGACAAAGCTGAGAAATGTCCGGGAAATGGGCTATATAAAGGGTTAGCGAGGGCTAACCAAGGGCGTATGGAGGCGGGGGCGTCTGCCGGAGACGGACAGGGGTAGTAAAAGCTCCAGCCAACTTGGCAGAAATACCGTTGATGCTCTTTCCGCTTGCCGGAAATTGAAGGGCTATAACGGCGATGTGTATTTTCAAAATGCTGACACATTCTTTCTGATACGCATTACTCTGCAAAACGAAATAACAGGCTAAAGCATGGTAATGATGATTAGTCAAAGCCGATAGAACATTTTGATTTTTCTCATTAGGGGGTGCAAGAGCGGCTTGAGGAAAGAAGTTCTCCGAATAAAGAAAAATCCAGACCGGCCGGGCTTTTGCACCCCCTTGTCTGGATTTTTCCCGTATCACGGCGTTTTTTTAATAGGAAAATAAAAAAGTACGGTAGCCCATTGTATCATGGACTACCGCACTTCGTGGCAAATGACTCTAATTTTGATAGAAACCCGTTAGGGGGTTGCAATTACGGTTTGGAGGGGGGCATTTTTGATTTTAGGGGGGTGCAGTTCTTTGCCAAAGGAAGAGGAGCGCCTTCATGAAATAATGTGTTAAGGGAAAATAATTTTTTGTTAAAATGCGTATGCTTTTCTCCACACCCCTTGCAAAGCAGAAAAAACACGGTATAATATGACCAGAAGAACCAAAATGGTCATTTGGATGGTGAACGAGCTTGGCTTTTACCGACTATGAAACAGAACAACTTCACAAGGCGCTGCTGAAGGAAACAAGACGCTGCGCCGTCACGCTAGGGATGAAGAAAACCTCAGTGGATCAACTGACAAAGGCGATCGGTATCGCAAAAGGCTCGTTTTATAAATTCTACGAATCCAAGGAGATGGCCTTCTTCGCGGTTCTGGAAAGTATCCACTCCGAACTTTACGGGGTGGCTGACCATGCACTGAGCGAAGCAAACGGCTTGCCACCGTCGGAGCGTGCGGCAAAGGCGGTTCTTGCCGTCTGCCGGCGGCTGTCCGATACCGGCGACATGGTTTTCATTGAAAACGATGCAAAGCTGCTTTTGCAGAGACTGCCGGATGACATCAAAAACATCCATTACCACGATGACGAAGCGCACATCCGTCAGCTTCTGGAAAAATATGACCTTGTGCCGAGTCGCGGCATCTCTTTGGCTGCCGCCACGGTGCGGGGACTGATCCTCACCGTTTCTCACAAGGAGCAGATTGGAGAACTGTACCCACAGGTGCTGGAAACGTTGGTGTACGGCGCATGCAGGGAGTTATTTAAATAAGCGGAAGGCCGCAGAGATGCGGCTTTTCCAAGGCGCAACGGTTAGCAGCATCTAACCGCCCGGATGCATGCGTCGGTTAGGTTAATCTAACATTGAAAGGAATGATAGCGATGCGAGATCATAAGAATTTCTGGGACAGAAATGCCGGTCGTTACGACCGCTTTATGCGAAAGGATGGGGCGGCGTATGACGAGATGTATGAGCTGATCCGGCCGGTCGTGCGGCACAAGACGGTGCTGGAGCTTGCTGCCGGCACGGGATTGATCGCAAAGCACATCGTGAACGCGGCGGCACACATCGAGGCGACGGACGCCTCTGCGGAGATGGTCGCAGAAGCGAAACGGGACAATCACTCGGCAAAGCTGCACTTTTCCGTGCAGGATATGTTCCGCCTGCCCTATGCGAACCAGTCCTTTGATGTGGTGATCGTGTCCAACGCGCTGCATATCGTGCCGCAGCCGGAGAAAGCCCTTGCCGAGATCCGTCGGGTGCTGAAGGACGATGGCGAGTTGATTGCGCCGACCTTTACCCACGCAGGGAACTCGTTTACCGGCAAGGTCAGGGTATTTTTCATGAAGCTGGCAGGTTTCCCTCTCCACAGCAGGTGGACGAGCGAGGAATACCTGCGCTTCCTACGGCAAAACGGCTGGGCGGTGCGGAAAAGCGCTGTTCTGAAGGCATCCTTCCCGCTGACCTATGCAGAATGTGTGAAATCGGAGGTGTGATAAGATGTCATTTTTTGAGAACACCAGAAAGCCTGTGGGGCTTGGCGGGAAAATCATGGTCGCCATGATGAACGTCGGGCACAGCGCCGTGGCCCGGTGGGGGCTTCAATTTCTGAATGCTGCGCCGGACGCCAAGGTGCTGGACTGCGGCTGCGGCGGCGGGGCGAACATCAAGAGACTTCTGAAAAAATGCCCGGAGGGTATTGTCAAGGGCATTGACTATTCCCCCGTCAGTGTGGAGAAATCCAAAAAGGTCAACGAGGCCGCCATAGCGGAGGGCCGCTGCACCGTTCTGCAAGGCAGCGTGGCGGATATGATCTTTGCAGGCGACTGGTTCGATGCGGTAACGGCCTTTGAAACCGTCTATTTCTGGCCCGATCTGCCGCAGTGCTTCCGGGAGGTTTACCGGGTGCTGAAGCCCGGCGGGACATTACTCATCTGCAACGAAAGCAACGGCGATACGGACAAGGACAAGAAGTGGACGGAGATCATCGGCGGCATGACCATCTACAAGGACGCCGAGCTGAAGACGTATCTGGAGCAGGCGGGCTTTCACGAGGTGCGGATACACAAAAAGAAAAGCTGGCTCTGCATTACGGCGTGGAAATGAGGGAAAAGCAGACAGATGAAGGATAAGAAGTTCCTATTTGACCGCAAATGCCATGTGCTGTATTCCAAGCCCTGCAAGAAGGAGATACGGGCGAAGATCGCCCTGCACTATCCGGAAGCGGAGCGGGAGGCGATATGGGAACAGGTGCAGCGGCAGTACGTGGTCTATCTCTCCGACTGGCGCACCGATTTGGGCGGCAAAAAGAACTTCCACAACGGCGTAGGCGGCACCTACGACTGCATCGCCATCCTGAGCTATTATGTGGTCTGCAAAGCCGCTACTTCATTCCGTGAAATTGAAGAGATGGAGGAAAATCTGATTCTTCCGACCTTCCGCAAGCTGAAATTTGTGGATTGCAACAAGCCGTTCTGGAGGAAGCTGATGTACAAGGCGTTTGTTCGTGCGAAACGCGGCTGCGACAAATGGCACGATTACGAGATGTCGGTTGCGCCTTATGAAACCGACAAGCCTATTTATTATGAATTTACATCGTGTCCGGCGGCGGAATTTGCTATCAAGCACGGTCTTACGGATATTATGCCCGCCCTGTGTAATGTGGACTTTGCGTCCATGGAGCTGCTCTGCGCCAAGCTGGTGCGGACGACTACCTGCGTGGACGGCTGCCGATGTGACTATACCATCTGCGGCGACAAAGACCCCTACTTAAAGGAACATCCCGAATACCGGGACGAGGCGGGCTTCAGAAGAAACAAATAAAAACGCAACGCAAAGGCGGTGAGACAAATGGAAACCTTTCTCGGAATCATGATCCCTTTCTTGGGAACAACACTGGGTGCGGCCTGCGTGTTCTTTATGAAAAAATCCCTTGGCGATCTGGTGCAGCGCGCCCTTGCCGGCTTTGCCGCCGGGGTGATGGTGGCGGCGTCGATATGGAGCCTGCTGATTCCGGCCATCGAGCAGTCGGAGGGCATGGGCAAGCTGTCCTTCCTTCCAGCCTTTATCGGCTTCTGGGTCGGTGTGCTGTTTTTGCTCCTGCTCGACCATTTGATTCCCCACCTTCATGTGGGCAGCAATCAGGCGGAGGGCCCGAAAAGCAGGCTCGGGCGCACCACGATGATGGTGCTGGCGGTGACCTTACATAACATCCCGGAGGGCATGGCAGTTGGCGTGATGTACGCGGGCTTCCTCGCGGGAAACGCACAGATCACGGCGGCGAGCGCGCTTGTTCTGTCCCTCGGTATTGCCATTCAGAATTTCCCCGAGGGGGCGATCATATCCATGCCACTCCGGGCGGAGGGCGAGAGCAAGGGCAAGGCGTTTTTCGGCGGCGTGCTCTCCGGCGTGGTAGAGCCCATCGGCGCGGTGCTGACGATTCTTGCGGCGCAGCTGGTGATCCCGGCGCTGCCGTATTTTCTGAGCTTTGCGGCGGGCGCCATGCTCTATGTGGTGGTGGAGGAGCTGATCCCCGAAATGTCGCAGGGAAAGCACTCCAACATCGGCACGGTGTTCTTTGCCGTGGGCTTTAGCGTCATGATGACGCTGGATGTGGCGCTGGGGTAGGCGCGGAGGTGCCGCTTCTTTTGTGACAGCGATGATATCACCTATGACGGGCTTCACCCGAAGCTCGTCTGGCATCGAATGAAAACACTGAGACGCGGCGACGATCGCTGCGATTTTTGCATGAAGACCGTTAGAAAAGAAAGGAGTCCCAAGAATGAAGCCCGACTACAAAAACTGGATCCCCAAGGGAATGCTGTTTTCGCTCATCGCGGGGACGGTGCTGTCCCTTGCGCTGCTGCTTGCTTTCGGCATATTCGGCATCGGTGTGGGCGGAAAGCTGCGCGTCGTGCTGGGCGTGGTATTCGGCATCGCCTTTGTCGTCTGTGCAAAGTACACCGAGTGGTGTGTGTATGCCTATCGGAGCTTTTCCTATGAGGGCGAACGCAAGATCTCAAAGCGGATCATTGACGGTACGGCGGAGCAGATCACGCTGCCGGATGGCGGCGTGGGGCTGGACATCGGCTGCGGCAGCGGTGCGCTTACCATTGCCTGCGCAAAGCGCAATCCGCAGGGAAAAATGGTCGGCATTGATCGCTGGGGTAAGGAATACGCCTCCTTCAGTCTGCCGCTGTGCGAAAAAAACGCTGCTGCGGAGGGCGTGAAGAACGCTTCGTTCAGGCGCGGGAACGCCTTAAAGCTGGATTTCCCCGACGAGAGCTTCGACGCGGTGACCAGCAACTATGTCTATCATAATATCACAGGGGCAGACAAGCAGGCGCTTCTGATGGAAACACTGCGGGTGCTGAAAAAAGGCGGAACATTTGCTATCCACGACCTGATGTCACCCCGCAGATACGGCGATATGCAGGCGTTTGTCCAAAAGCTCAGGGATATGGGCTATGAGCGTGTAGAGCTGATCGACACGACCGACGGCAGCTTCATGACACCGAAGGAAGCCAAACGCCTGATGCTTCGCGGCTCAACATTGCTGCTGGGAATTAAGTAAAGCATCGATGACATCAGTAATGCCGGTCTGCATCCGAGGCTTACTTGGTTGAGAACCATGGCATTGGGGCGCGGCGGCAGGCGGTGATCTTTGAAGAGCCGCCTGCGGTCGGCTTCTCAAGGGCAATATGGTTAGAGCATGCTAACCGGCAAACATTCAAAGGAGGCGAGAGCGGAGAGTTTCCGCACGAGGTAGGGCTGTTTCTCAGCTATCGCCGGAGGATGTGAGGGGCTTCATCGACCACCGCGCGAACGGCTTCAAATGCGCCGGACTCTGGAAGGTCTACGGCAACGAGGAAAAGGCGCGTTCGCTGTTCGCAAAATACAAAAAATGCACGGAGATCTACTGCGCACTCTGGCAAAGCGGCTCGAAGCTGGAGCAGCTTGCCGTTGCAGTTTGATCATATAAAATCATTAAAAGAAAGGAATTTACAAACATGAAAACTGCTGTTGTTTATTGGAGCGGTACGGGCAATACGGAGGCGATGGCGCGTGCCGTTGCCGAGGGCATGACTGCCGCGGGCGCGGAGGCTGTGCTGCTCACACCCGCCGAGGTCGCACCCGGCGATCTGAACACCTACGGCGCCATCGCCTTTGGCTGCCCTGCCATGGGCAGCGAGGTGCTGGAGGAAATGGAGTTCCAGCCCATGTTCGATGCCTGCAAGCGCAGCCTCGGCGGGAAGCGTGTGGCACTGTTCGGTTCCTACGGCTGGGGCGATGGCGAGTGGATGCGCACTTGGGAGAGTGACTGCGACAGCGCAGGGGTGAACCTCGTTTGCGAGAGTGTGATCTGCACGGAGGCGCCCGACGACGCGGCACTTGAAGCCTGCCGCGCCTTGGGCAAGGCGTTGGTGGAATGAAAAATGATGCCCGCCGCTGATGGTAACTTTAGCGGCAGGGATGCCATGTAGATGTAATTCAAAAGCAGCCAAGGAAAGTTCCTTGGCTGCTTTTATAATGCGATTATCAGGTACTTACCGGATAACGCATACCAGTCCAGCGACGCTTGTTATTTGCTTTCTGCCAGAACCAATTTCAATAGTTCATAAGTACGCTGAGAAGACGAGATGCTAAGATGCTCACGCGGTGTATGGACATCTCCCATATCAGGGCCGATAGCCACGCAATCCAGATTGGGAATGCTGTCGGAAAACAGGCCGCACTCAATACCGGCATGGACAGCTTCCACCGTGGCTTCCTTGTTAAAGAGCGTCTTATATGCAGACAGTATCGTTTCTTTTACGACGGAATGAGGATTATACGCCCACCCAGGATAATTGCCATCCGTCGTAGTCGTACCGCCAGCCAGCTTGACGATAGCGGAAATCTTCTCAACGATCCATTCTTTCTGCGCCGTGATAGAACTTCGAACCGTATTGCTGATCGAGAGCGCGTTCTCTTCCAGCTTTAAGGTTCCAAAATTGGTTGATGTCTGAACCAGTCCGGGCATATCAATGCACATGGCCTGCACACTGTCTGGAAGCGATACTAAGACCTGCCATACCTTTTCGGTTCCTGCCGTCGTAAGCACATCAACCGTTCTGGTTTCTCCGGCAAGCGCACTGATTTGCATATTTGGCTCAGCAGTTGCGTATTCGCCGGCATACTGTGCGCCCAGCTTTTGCACGATCTCGCAGACTTCGGCTGCCTTACATGGCTCCACTACGATTTGCGCGGAACCAGACGCTGCAATAGCGGTTTCACGCGAGCCGCCCTCCAGTGCTGCCAGACGGAAATTTTCCCTGGCGGCCAACTCACAAAGCATGCGGCCAATCAGCACGTTGGCATTTGCACGGCCTTTATCAATCTCAACACCAGAGTGACCGCTGGTCAGTCCTTTGACTGCAATATCGATCACCGCACCAGTAATTCGCTCCCGTGCAACTGGTATTGTACTGCGGACATTGACACCGCCGGCACAACTGCACATCAATACCCCTTCGTATTCGGAATCCAGATTGATGAGTTTGTGACCCTTCAATTGACTGCAATCCAGCGCAAACGCGCCAAGCATTCCGATTTCCTCGTCCGCAGTGATAAGTGCTTCAATAGGAGGATGTGCCAAAGAGTCATCGCTTAGGATCGCAAGAATCATTGCCACAGCGATACCGTTATCTCCGCCCAGTGTTGTGCCCTTCGCGCGGATCCAATCGCCATCTACCACCGGCTGGATCGCATCCTTTGCAAAGTCAAAGTCAAGCCCGTCTTCTTTCTCGCAGACCATGTCATGGTGACCCTGCAGAATAATCGTATCAGCGTTTTCGTACCCTGCGCTGGCGGGCTTGCGGATAATCACATTATTTGCCGCATCCCGGTAGTTCTCCAGTCCGTGCTCTTCAGCAAAACTGACCAGATAGGATGCTATGCCGTCTGTGTTGCCTGATCCGCGGGGAATAGTGCAGAGCTTCTCAAAATATGAGAACACGCTTTTCGGCTCATAGTTAGCGAGCACACTCATGTTTTTTCCTCCTGTTATTTTCGTTTCGGTGGGGTCATGTACGTCAATCGGCTCTGCCGCAACCCCATTTTGGCATATACCTCACACAGCTTTAAAGCGGACTGTGCTGCCTCCAGGACAGGAACATCATAGCCCTCGGCCAACAGATCATGCTTGATGCGTTCTGCCACATCTACAAAACCTGTGCAGCCCATAACAATCGCCTGTGCGCCATCCTCGCGGATAGCAAGAAGGGACTGTTCGACCAGTGCCCTGCAAAGTTTTTCATGATCTTGCAGTTCCTCTACCGGGATGTTTACATTGCGGACGCTGACAATGCGGTCATTCAACCGGGCCTTAGATACATTCCCTTCCATAAGGGATACCACATTCGGCATCACCGTCACGATGGAAATATTATCGGCAAGTCCCAGTGCAAAGTGTGTTGCCGGCTCGAAGCCGCCAAAAACAGGAATGTCCACAAACTCGCGTGCTGCCTTTACCGCAGGATCGCCAAAGCAGTTGATGAAGATTGCCTGAAAGCCATCTTCTTCTCCCTGCTTGACCAACCTCAGAACATCCGGCGCAGCCAAAGCTTCATCATACTCACATTCGATAGAGGGAGGACCGGAAGTGATCTGATACGTCTGTACTTCCGTATCAGACTCCAAATATTTGCACATATACTTGAACATTTCCGGTGTCAACACATCCCCTGTGACGGGAAGCAGGTTCAGGATCTTGACGCTCATTGCAATTCACTCCTTTATGTCAGACTGTGCAAGTTTAAGATTCATTACATAAATAGGGTTGAGCTTCTCGCTCTTGATGAGCAGCGCACCAAGGCAGTAAACAACTATTGCCACTACAATGCCCATGAGAGTGGGCACAAAGAACGTTCCCCACTTGGCGACAGCGGCACCTGCCAGCCACGATACAACACCGATCCAATTTACTCCTTCAAACGGTTCCCACAGATCCGCGCGCCCTCTTCCCATAATCCAGTAGTCGGCGATAGCAACGCCGGCAACAGCGGGAACCAGTGCCGCAATGATATTTAGGAAGCCGGCAAACACATCAGCGATACCAAGCAGTGCCAACGCTGTTCCTGCTGCGCCTGCTATTAGCGTAACGACCGGACGCCGACCATCCTTCAGCTTAAACATATTGCAGATAGCGATACCGGAGATATACGCGTTGCCTGTATTTGTTGTCCACGTGGCAAGAATCAGCACAAGCATACCGATGATGGGAAACCCGAAGCTGGAGAACACCACAGAAAGGTCAAAGTTGCCCATAGCGACAGCTAAGAAACCACCAATGACCAGTGCGCCAATACCGGCGGGCAGAACGCCAACGATGCAGGAAAGAATGGTGTCTCTCCGGTTTCTTCCATATCGTGTATAGTCACCACAGGTAACTGCGCCAGAGGCAAAGCCTGCCACCGCCAGCGTAATTCCATAGGTCCAGCCAAGAACCATGGGCGGCTGATAGACCGTCACAGCGGCAGCCGCACCGCGCATAAGCGCAGCAATAACTCCCCAGATAAGCATGATGAACAGTGCGGGAACAGAAACGCGATTCAAAAAATCAATGAGTTTCACGCCATAGACGGAGGTGATAAACATCAACGAACCCCAAATGATGCAGGATAGCCACAGGGGGAAGTCGATGTGCAGGTATCCACTCATAATGTTACAGAAGCTGGTGGCGCACAGAGCTGTCTGAGAACCAAACCAACCGATATTGCTGATAGCGATCACGAGCGATACAAGGAAGGATGAGCCTCGCACACCATAAGCGCGAGAAATCGCAACAGTGCAGGGCAAACCCAAATCGGAGCTCTGAATGCCCATCAAGCACATATAGAATACTACGATGACGTAGCCGATGACCATGCACAGGCAGGATTGCTTGAAGTCCATACCCGCCATAACCATGCTGTCCACCATCAGCGCGGGAATACAAATGACACTGCCGGCCCAGATAAATGCCAAACTCCACCAAGGACGTCTTTCGCTCTCGGGTACCCGCGTCAATGTCGTGGTTTCCATTGCGGAGCTGGGTTTCTTTTGCTTTCGCTCATCCATAATGTTCTCCCTTCTTTCTTTTTAGTACTGTTGAGTTGTGAGGTGGGCGGGGGGGAGTGCCGAGAGAATTGGCACTCCCCCCCTGGAAATATACGCTTAGTAACGAACTTGGTCGTCCTTCATGCCGACCTTCTTCAGCTCAGGCAGCCAGCACTCATAGGGCTTGCGGTCAGCATCCCACCAGTTGGGGTGGGCAGGAGTCATAGTGACCAGCACCTTCATCCCAACCTTGGTATCGGCATTGGTCAGAGGCATCAGGGTATCCATGTCGATCATGCCGATACCATCGGGAACGGTCATGATGGTATCGTCTTTCTCATCACGCAGGATGAGGTTCTCGTTCTTGAAGTCGATGAAGTAATTGCGACCGTCTTCGCCCTTAACAACAGTCGTACCAAAGTCAAAGCCGCCCTCGGCTGTGATGTCCAGCTTTTCAATGGTGCCATGACAGAACTCACGCACCTCAAACGCTTTCTTAAGCTCAGTCATCAGGTCGCCGCCATTGGCCTTGACGGACAGAATCGCCTTACCGATCTTCTGCGCCTTGGTAACGCAGCCGGGAACCAGTGCCTCACGCATCTCGGCCTTGTTCATGCCCCATGTGGAGAAACCGATACGCATGCCATACAGCATACACAGCGCACGCGCAATTTGCTCGCCGGAATGGTCGCTGACCGGATAAACAGCAACCTCATCGCCATGCAGGCTACCCAGTCCCATGGGCTTGGGAGGATGATTCCAGTAAGCTGTCAGTGTGGTATTCATCTCCGGGCAGGCGCGGCCATTGCAGTCCACGTCCACCATTTTGATACGCTTGGCGGGGTCTTTGTCGGACAGGATAGCTACCAGCATGGGAGTGAAGGTGTTAAAGCCACCCATCTCGCCGGACTGGAGATACTTGACTTCCTTGCCTTCAGCAATAAATGCCTTCTGGAATGCCTTGAACGCATGAACCGCATCAGGGCCAAACGCAGGCTTGCTGGGATCCAGCATGGCAACAGGAGAACCAAGACCGCAAACCACGGCTGCATACTCGTTATCACCGATTTCATCCAAATCCAGCAGGTCAACCTCAATCGCATTGCCGTCCTTTTTCAGGCCGTCCAGCATCCCAAGTCCCTGTTTCAAAGAACCGCCGCCACCTGCGCCCAGCAGGGTCGCACCATACAGAATCTCAATAATGTCCTGTTCATACAGCTTTCTCATTTTGAAAATCTCCTTTTTCTTGTTTTTTAATTATGTAGAGCTGTCCCTACTTGGTGATTTTACTTAATGTGCTCGCCGTTGTAGTCGATCTGTGCACCGTGATATCTGGCATCCCGCAGCGTTTTTACCCAGCAGCGGTATGCACGCTTATCTTCCGCCCACCACTTCTTGTCAGCGGGGGAGACAATAACATCAACAGACATGCCGACTTCAGTCGTAGAGTTATCAACGGGCAGATAATAGGGGTCTCCGTTCTTGTCCAGACGGCAGAATACAGAGATCAGCTCCGGCGCTGTGATCAGCACATTCTCTTCCGTCGGCTCTGTTCCCTTATACACATAGAGGTTCTCGTTCTGGAAGCAGATCGTGTAATCCTCACCCGTCTCATCGTCACAGATGACCGTTCGCCCCAAATCAAAGCCATGAACGACCTCAATAATCTTGTCTTTGATTTTCCGCGGATCAAACGGCGGCAAGCATACCCGGCATCATTCAAAACGCCGGTCAGATCAAGCTCTGGCTTTTTCTGAATCATCTTGATGTTCTCACCGATCCTTTCGGCAGTGCTTACGCAGCCGAGCACGCTGTTATCCTTGAGCTCCTTCACACTCATTGCCCAAGTGGAGAATCCAATCTGAGAGTTGTAAATCTCGCACAGCTTCCGGCAAATCGCCTCAGATTCGGTGTCGGTTTCGCACTCGATAATACACTCGGTGCAAGATTTCCCTCCAACGGCAGGCAGCGCACCCAGCCCAACAGGATTCGGAGCGAAGCCGCGAGCGGCATTCAGACTGGTGTTGAGCTCGGGAACGGCTCTTCCGTTGGCATCAAAATCGAGAAGGCCAATTGAAGATCCACCCTGCTGCTTTGCGATAATGGAAACCAACATCGGAACCATCGTGTTCATACCGCCCATCTCGCCGGAGTACAGATACTTGATCTCCTTGCCATGCAGCAGCATCGCCTTTTTGAAGGCATCAAAGCACGCCACTCCATCTGGACCAAAGGTGCCATTTTCCTTGATCTTTTGTGGAGACCCCAAACAGGCGACCATCGCGCCATACGTTGCATCCCGTTCCTTTTCGGGGATCTCGTCCATGGAATAGAGATCGATGGAATACGAACCGGATGTTTGCTTTTTCAGCAGTTCGCGGCCGGTATCCAGTGGACCACCGCCACCTGCACCAAGGAACGTCGCTCCGACCATGATGCTGTCGATCTCGCAAGCTGTAAGTTCACGCGGCATCTTGAAGTCCTCCTATGTAGATTATTTCTGTGTGCAATATGCACTACAGCTTAATAACTATTATAAGTCCAGTTGCGTGCGATTGTATTTATTATAAGGGCAAAAGAAAAGATCGGCGGATTTGTCCATTTGGACAAGTCCGCCGCTCTTTTCTTTTATTATTCATTTTCGGAGTTCTTCATGCGATTGATTGCAACAGCAATCAGTAGTGGATATACGTCTGCTGGTTTAGATGGGGAATAGCCCGTATTGTCGCGGATAGAATTTAATCGATATTTTATCGTGTTGATGTGGCAGCAAAGTGCTTTTGCGGTATTGGCCATGCTGCTCTCATGGTCTAGCAAATATGCGGTCAAGGTTGTCAGCAACTCAGGTGTTGTTTCAATGTCTTCTATGATTTTTAGATAGTGAATCTGAGCTTCCCTGCAAGCAGCTTCCTTTGCGCATATTGAGGCGAAGGACACGTCCGATGGACGTAAGACGCGCTTTTGTGGGTAGATGCTTCTGGCATAAGAAGCGTACTGCATGACATCAAAGTATGCGTTATGGGCATCATTGGTCGTATTGAGGCAATCACAACAAACCACTATGTAGTTACTATAAGAATCCGCCGACTCGTTAATGAAATCTTGCACGATAGCATCTCGTTCACCTGCCGTTTGGGGAGCATGGGCAAAAATCACCATATTGGATTCATAGTAACCGACCAAAACCGTTTTGTATATTCCGGAAAAGTACTCTGTGCATTTCCTCAGCAATTTCAAATCCAGCTCTGAAGAATCAACAGAATCAAACACCCACATTTGATTCAACTCTGCAACATTAATTTGGAACAAGTCTGCTAATCGCCTCATTTTCAAGGGGTCGTCGTCAATGATGGCTCGAACCAGTTCTGATGTTACAAGTTTTCCCAGATCTTTATTCCAAATATGGCTATATAGCTGGACAAATTCACTCGCCTGCCACAGATCTTCTCTTGATAGTAATTCATTGTACTTAAAAGTATATAAATCGAAACCTTCTTTGCCCTCCAAAAGTGTTGGGCAGTGTTGCAAATAATTTGCACCATCATCATAAGAGATCTTGACCGCTTGTTCACCCTGCATTTTTTGCAGTTGTTTTTTTTAGTTCCTTGCTTAATAGCTCCGATAGCGATTGCGGCCAGCACGCGATATTGCTGATTGATTTTTTGTAATCTGTTAGAATAATTGATGCCTGCAAGTGGTTGCTGAGCATACGAAGTAATGTGCTTGTGTTGCGCTGCTCTGCAGGAAGATTAGAAAACCGGCGAATAAGTGTACTTACATAATTTGAACCTGCCTGTTGATCCTTGAAAATCGCATGATATATGTCGCCAATCACGTCACTATATTTATGAGTCCTTATATCCCCGGGCATGGTAATCAATACTAAATCAAGTTCATTGCAGCAGGCAATAACCCGATCATCCACGCTTGGAAGGATCAACCCGATGTAAAAAAGGATAAACCCAACGCTCCCTATCGCGTGATATCTACGGATGTTTTCGCACTGCGCATCAACATCGTCTGCTGTCGTGGCAAATGAAGAAATTATCAACGCGTTTCCTTGAAATTCGGTTTGAGAGAACAATTCGTCCAGCGTACTGGTGATCTGTCCATACTCCAGAACAGTAACTGATTCAACTGGGTTTGATATTCCGGCATGACCTGCGAGAATAGTTGCGCCATACATGGATGGCAGTTTCATGACATCCGCGACCGTGATCATTCGCATCACCTCCCTAAATATTTTTGTGCAATAGTACCGAAACAAACTCCCTCAGTAATCAAAAGTATATCACAGGTTTCGCCTCAAAGTACAGCGAAAAAACAAAAGCGTATGGAAATCTTCTATATATTCCTGTATCCAAAGGCAAAGCGGCCTCGATCTGGTGCTGCTCTGTTATATGTTAAATCAGCCGAGAGTACTGCTCGATTGCACTTCAGCCCCACGAAGTAGAAAAGCACGGCAACCGGAAAAGGCATATCCTATTGACAAACTCAATCTGCTCGGTTATAATATACCAGCAGTATATACTACCAGTATATCGGGAGGCATCAATGGAACGTACAGAGACTCAAATGAAGATCCTCGAAGTTGGGAAAAAAGAATTTCTGGAAAAAGGCTTCAAGGATGCATCTTTGAATAAAATCGTCGCAGAGGCGGGCTTCACGAAGGGCGCCTTCTACGGCTATTACCCGGATAAGGCCGCGCTTTTTGAAGATCTTGTGGGCGAGGCAGCAAAGGGACTGCTGGAGCAGTTCAAAGCCGCACAGTCCGCCCATTTCGATCTTGTCTCCAAGGAAAAGACGAAGGACAGCCTGAAGCTGTCCACTGAGTATTTGCGCGTCTTTGTGGAATATATGTACGCCCATTTTGATGCCTTCAAGCTGATCCTCTGCCGGGCGGAAGGTACGCGCTATGCAAATTTTTTGGAGGAGCTTGTGGAACTGGAGGTAGAGTGCTCAGAGGAATACTACGCACTTCTCCGCAAAAGAGGAAAGCTCTCCGGGAAAATGACAAAGCAGCTTCACCACATGATTACCAGCGCCTATTTTACGGCGGTATGTGAGACGATTGTCCATGATATGCCCAAAGAAGAAGCTATGCGGTATATTGAGGAGCTTGCAAAGTTTTTCAGCTCTGGCTGGGAAGGCTTGCTCCGGCTGGAATAATACACAATCATACAATCACTTTAATTTTTTACACGCGAGTTAGCCTACTCTAACTGAACAATATAAAATTGGAGGTTATTTATTATGCTTAGAACAGATGCGAAGAAGCTGGAAACAAGGGACTTTATATCGGTGGGCATCTTTTCGCTCATCTATGCTGTGGTGGCGTTTGTGATTGGCGGTGTTGCGCAGATGACGCCGGTCACTTTCCCGTTTATGCCAATGATCGTGGCGCTCTTTACGGGGACAGTTTTCATGCTCTATGTGGCAAAAATACCGAAGAAGGGAGCTCTCTCCATTCTCGGTGTAATCGCGGCGATTTTGCTGTTTGTTACGGGAATGTTCTGGATGATGTCCGTATTCTTCCTGGTTTTCGGCGTGATCGCGGATTTTATCTGCGCTTCCGCTGATTTCAGATCCTTTAAGAAAAACCTGCTTGCCTACTGCGTCATGGCGCTTGCGCCGATGGGGGCGTATATTCCAATGGTTGTCATGCCCGCACAGTTTGATGCTTTTATGAAGAATAAAGGCGACTTCGCCTCCTTTGAAGGAGCGATTCATTCGATCGGAGCTACCTGGTGGGCGATCCCCGCAATGATTATCGGGACGATCGTCTGCGCGATCATCGGCGGACTGATTGGAAAGAAGCTTATGAAAAAACACTTTGAAAAAGCAGGGGTTGTATAAATGAGACTCGACCCACGGACGAAGCTTCTGATTCTCGCGGTCACAAGCGTTTCCGTTTTTATGAATAAAAGCATCGCGGTGGAGTGTGTGCTTGCGGGGATTCCGCTTGTACTTCTGAGCGTTTCCGGCAATCTGAAAAGGATGCTGAAATACGCAGCATTATTTCTCGCGCTTCTTCTGATCCAGCTTTTTATCGTACCAAGGCTGCCTGTGACTTTCGGTGGAATCGTCTATATGTTTGCAGTGTATATCCGCAAGCTTCTTCCCTGCTTTATGCTGGGCAGCCTTCTGATTGCAACGACAAGCGTAAGTAAATTTCTTGCGGCTATCACAAAGCTCCGATTGTCGAAAGGACTCACGATTGCTCTTGCCATTACGCTCCGTTATTTCCCGACCATGAGAGAAGAGTGTGCCTCCATACGGGATGCCATGGCGCTGCGAGGGATATCAGCGTCCGCGGCCGGGCTGATTAGCCATCCTATACAGACGATGGAGTATGTCTATGTTCCCCTGCTTGTTTCTGCTTCCAGAATTTCGGACGAGATTACGCAGGCAGCGATTACAAGAGGCATCGAGCACACAGGTGAAAGAAGCTGTATAGAGAAAATCGCGTTTTCGTTTGCTGATTTGCTGGTGGTAATTGCTTACGCGGCGCTCGTTGCCGGCATGATATACGCGGGCATGAAAGGGGTGTTTTGATTATGATATCGTTCCAGAATGTCTCTTTTACATACGCTGAAAGCGGGGACGGCGGAGTCGTTGATTTGAACCTTATTGTTCGGTCCGGCGAATGCGTGCTGCTTTGCGGACCATCCGGATGTGGAAAAACAACAGTTACACGGCTCGCAAACGGACTGATTCCCCATTTCTTCCACGGCAATCTTTCGGGGCAGGTGAACGTAAACGGTATGGATACCCGGGAGACAGAGATTGCTGCGCTATCGGATGCGGTAGGGACGGTTTTTCAGAATCCTCGAACGCAGTTTTTCAATACGGATACGGACAGCGAGATCGTGTTTGGGCTTGAAAATCGGGGCATCCCGCGAGAGGCTCTGCGCTCCCGATTAGATGAACTTACGGAGGAGCTGCATCTTAGCGAGCTCCGGGGTCGAAATATCTTTGAACTGTCCGGCGGCGAGAAGCAGAAGATCGCGTTTTCCAGCGTGTATGCTTCGGCTCCCGATGTCCTTGTGTTTGACGAGCCATCATCGAATCTCGACATGAAGGCCATCGGAGAATTGGCTGATTTGATCCAACGGGCGAAAATATCAGGAAAGACCATTCTGATCGCAGAGCACCGCATCTGGTATCTGATGGACATTGTGGATCGCGTCGTTTATATGCAGGATGGCCGGATTGCATCGGACATGGAGGCTTCAGCGTTCAAGGCGCTGCCTGAAGCAGATATTCGCAGAATGGGACTGCGTGTCAGGGATCTGTCGGTATCCGAATCGGGCGGTGTGAAAACAATCGCTGCCGATGGATTGCTTTCCGTTCAGAAAATCAGTGTCCGTCTCGGCGGCCGGAATGTATTGAATAATCTCTCTTTTCAGGCAAGCCGCGGAGAAATCATCGCCATTGCGGGCGTCAACGGCGCCGGGAAATCGACCCTCGCCAGAATGCTCTGCGGATTGCAAAAGAACGGCTCCGGTACTGTTTTGTGGGCTGGAAAACCGATGAGCCGGCGGTTGAGACGGAAAAAGGCATACATGGTCATGCAGGATGTGGGGCACCAGCTCTTTACCGACAGCGTGGCGGCGGAATGCGCGCTTGGCATAAAAACTCCGAACAAAGTCGAGATTGACCGCGCATTAGAAAAGGTGGATCTGCTGGCGTATAAGGAACGGCATCCCTTGTCTCTTTCCGGCGGGCAGATGCAGCGCCTTGCGGTTGTGGTGAGCGAGATCTGCGGCAAGGAACTGCTGGTGTTCGATGAACCTACCAGCGGACTGGATCTAAAAAGCATGGAAGAGATCGGCACCTTGACACGAAGCCTTGCGACGCAAGGCAAGGTGCTTTTGATCATCACACATGATATTGAGTTTATGATGCGGATTTGCACAAGAATACTGTTCATCCGGGACGGAGAAATCGTAGAGGACCTTTCCGGTGGGCAGAAAGAAAAGATTGTAAGACTTTTACGAGGTGAGGAATGATGGCGGGAAAAGAAAAATCGGCGATGACGATTCTGATGGATTTTGCAAAGCCGTGCAAAGGGAAACTGATCGGTTCCGTCATACTTGCGATTTTGGGAGCGCTATGCGGCATGATCCCCTATGTTGCGGTGTCCCGGGGGATCATTATGATCTGCCACGAAGACTATGCTTTCAGCAAGTTGGCGTTTCTGGCATTGATTGCTTTTGCGGGCTATCTCGGGCAGGTGTGGTTTGGAACTTTTTCTACAATGAAAAGCCATGAGTCTGCCTTTATCATTCTACGGAATATCCGTATGGCGATAACAGAGAAGCTCTCCCGTGTCCCCATGGGAACGATCCTTGATACGCCGTCCGGGAAATTCAAAACGATCATCGTGGACACCGTGGAAAAGCTGGAGCTTCCGCTGGCGCATATGGTACCGGAGCTCACTGCCAACATCCTAATCCAAATTCTAATGCTCGTTTACCTCTTTAGTCTTGATTGGAGACTCGCGCTGATCTCTCTTGTGACGATTCCGGTGGGTGCCTTCTGCTATATGGGAATGATGAAGGATTACGAGAAGAGATATGCCGGAGTACTTGCCGCCGGGAAAAACATGGATGCCGCAACGGTGGAATACATCGGCGGCATCGAAGTGGTGAAGACGTTCAATCAGGGTGAACGCTCATATAAAAAATACGCCGACGCCGTGGCGGAAAACGAGACCGCCAAAGTGACCTGGTTCAAGCAGACCAACGGCTACTATGTGATGGGGCTTTCCATCCTGACGGCAACGCTTGTGGGCGTGCTGCCTTTGGGAAGCTGGCTCTTTATAAACGGAAGCGTCGAAGCGGGTACGCTGATCACCTGCATCATTCTCGCCCTTGGACTCGTAAAACCACTGATTCAGGCATTGCAGTACACCGACAGCCTAGCCATGGTGGATTCCACCGTAAAAGAGGTAGGATATCTTCTGGATGAGCCGGAGCTTGTGCGGCCGACCGAGAGAGCTGTCCTTGCGGACGCCGATGTATCCTTTGATCATGTTACCTTCCGATACAAAGAGACGGAGGTTTTGCATGGAATTTCCTTTGACTGCGCAAAAAACGGAATGACGGCCATTGTGGGTCCCTCCGGCTCCGGTAAATCTACCATTGCGCGGCTCATCGCCTCCTTCTGGGAGGCGGAGAGCGGCGGCGTCCGTATTGGCGGCGTGGACGTACGGAACATCCCTCTTCCTCAGATAATGGAGCTTGTCTCATATGTATCACAGGATAACTTCCTGTTCCATCTGTCTATCCGGGAAAACATTCGCATCGGAAAACCGGAGGCCACAGACGCAGAGATCGAGGCAGCGGCAAAAAAAGCGAGCTGCCACGATTTCATCGCCGCTCTGCCGGAGGGCTATGATACGCTGGCGGGCGATGCGGGAAGCCATCTCTCCGGCGGAGAAAGGCAGCGAATCGCCATTGCAAGGGCGATCCTAAAGAATAGCCCGATCGTGGTATTGGATGAGGCCACAGCATTTACCGATCCTGAAAATGAGGCCGTTATTCAAGCATCTATCGCAGGGCTTGTAGCAGGAAAAACTTTAATTGTCATTGCGCATCGGCTGTCTACCATTACCAAAGCAGATAAGATCCTTGTCGTGGATAAAGGAAATGTCGCTGCGGAAGGAACTCATGAGGAGCTTCTTGAAACAAGCAATCTATACAAGGAATTATGGAAAGCCCATATGCAGGGCAAAGATACCGCAGAGGAGGTGGTGTGATGATAAGGTTGTTTCAAAGACTTTTGTTGTTCTCGGGCTTACAGAAGAAGCGTCTTATCCGCTCTTTCCTTGCATACCTTGTCAGCTCATTCTTTGAGATGATCCCAATCATGGCCATTCTAACGGTGCTCACAGGAATCCTGAAGCAGCTTTCCGGCGATGTTATGCCTGAAAGCACGATCTGGATTTCGCTTGGCATCATGATCGTTTCCATTGTAGGGCGAATTGTATTTGTCAATCTTTCTGCCAATGCCAGAACTCTTGGCAGCTTCGCGTTCGGGTCGGAAAAGCGCATGGAGATCGGCGAACGCCTGAAAAGGGCGCCTATGGGTTATTTCAATGAAAACAGGCTCGGGGATATCACTGCGGCGGTGACGACCACCCTTGGTGATCTGGAGCAGCAGTCCGTTACCATTATGGAAAATGTGGCGGGCGGGTTTATCCACGCCATCGTGATTGGCGTTTGGCTTATGATCTATGAGTGGCGGATCGGGCTGATCTCTTTGGCCGGGCTTGCCGTGGCGCTCATTGTTTATTCGTTTATCGGCAAGGTTGGCAGGAAATGCGCGCCCCGCCGTCAGGCTGCCCAGGCTGGTCTGGTCACTGCCGTTTTGGAATATGTGCAGGGCATGGGTGTAGTCAAGGCGTTTGGGCTGGCGGAACGCACCGGAAAAGCAGTTGACGCCGCAATTGAGGAAAGCAAAGAGGCAAATATCGTGCTTGAAAAGGCGTTTTCAAAAATGACAGCGCTCTATCAGACGGTATTCAAGCTCGCACGGGCGGCTATTCTGGTTTTTGCACCCTATCTTCTGGCAGGAGGAAGCATCACGCCGGAGAAGTGCCTGCTGCTTCTTGTGTCCAGCTTCATGATCTATGCCGCCGTGGAGGTGGCGGGCAGTATGTCCTCCATTGCCCGCGCGGTGGAGGCTTCCCTGGATCGGCTGGATAACATCATGGACATTCCATCCCTGGACGAAAACGGGGCTGATCTTGTGCCGGAAAATTTCAATATTGAAGTGAAGAATATGTCCTTTGGATATGGGGAAAAGGAGGTATTACATCAAATCAGCTTAAGCGTACCCCAGGGAAGCTCCTGCGCCATTGTTGGTCCCTCCGGCGCCGGAAAGACCACGCTGGTCGGTCTGATTGCCCGTTTCTGGGATGTGAAGGAAGGACAGATCACGCTCGGCGGCCGGGATGTGCGGGAATATACCAGCGGCAGCCTTCTAAAGAATTTCGCCATCGTATTTCAGAATGTGTATCTCTTTGAGGACACCGTCGAGAACAATATCCGGTTTGGCAGACCGGACGCGAGCGAGGATGAAATCATAGCGGTCGCAAAGAAAGCCTGCTGCCATGACTTTATCATGACGCTGCCCGACGGTTATCAGACAAAAATCGGCGAAGGAGGCTCCAGCCTCTCCGGCGGAGAAAAGCAGCGAATCTCCATTGCAAGGGCAATTCTGAAGGACGCACCCATCGTCATTTTGGATGAAGCCACAGCCAGCGTGGATCCCGAAAACGAGCAGGAGCTGCAAAAGGCCATCCGGGAGCTGACAAAAGACAAAACGATCCTGATGATTGCCCACCGTCTGTCCACCGTGCGCACGGCAGATCAAATCATCGTGCTGGAGAACGGCAGGATCGTTCAACGCGGAAACCATAAGGAGCTGATGCGCGAAGACGGCCTATACAGGCGCTTTGTGGGAATGCGCAGCCAGGCAATCGGCTGGACGCTAAAAGGTGGGAAAGCACATGGATAGAAGGTTAGTATAAATTAACAGAAAACGGAGGAATGGATTTATGGACAAAAAGAAAAAGTGGACGGTTAAGGATGTTATTACAACGGTATTGCTCTCCGCAGTACTGATTGTCATCCAGCTCGTCGTCAACATGGTCTGCATGGCCAACGACTTTGTCAGCATGGTGCTGTCGGTGGGGATCACCATGTTCCTCTGCGCGCCGGTCTATATGCTCATGGTCAGCCGTATCGGAAAGCGTTTTGTGACGCTGATCTATATGACGATCCTCGGCGTGATTTTCCTGCTGATGGGAAACTGGTTCTTGCTTCCTTATTATGTTCTTGTGGGAATCCTCTGCGAGGCGATCCTCTGGAAGGACGGCTCCTGCCAAAAGCCGAAACGGCTGACCGCCGCCTGGACGGCGGCGAGCCTGCTGTACAACGGGGTCAATCTGCTGCCCATTTGGTTCTTCTGGGACACCTACTACGATTTTGCGCTGGCAAGCGGCATGGAGCAGAGCTACATCGATTCCTATGTGCGTTACTACACCTCTCCCGGCTGGCTGGCCTTTATTCTGCTGTTCACGACGCTGATGGGCTTTTTGGGCTGCATGGTGGGCAGTCGGCTGATCCGCAGGCATTTTCAGAAGGCCGGCGTTCTATGAGAGCGGACGCATCCTTTGCGGTGCCGGTCAAGCTGTGGGCGCTGCTGTGCGTCTTTGCCGGAGTGACCATCGGCGGGAATGTGCTGCTTACCTGCATCCTGACCGGCGGGGCGTTTCTTTATCTCGTCTTACAGCGGAGCTTCCGTCTTGCCGCATCCTATGGCTGCTTTTATCTGCTGCTGGCGCTGCTGCTCTACGGTATCCGCTTCCACGGGCTGCGCATGCCGGTCTTTTCGGAGTTTTATGTTCTGATGTTCTGGAATCTGTCACCGATCTTTCTGGTGTCATGGGATCTGATCACCACGCCGCCGGGAATGCTCTCCGCATTTTTATCCCGCCTCCGTATGCCCACCCCGTTCATTCTTGGGCTGCTTGTGGTCTTTCGCTTCTTCCCCACCATGCGGGCGGAGCTGAAAGGCGTAGGCATGTCCATGAAAAACCGAGGGCTTACCGCGGCGGGGCAGCTGCTCGCGCATCCCGTGCAGAGCATGGAGTATGTGCTGGTTCCGTTTCTTCTTCGGGTATTGCAGCTTGCGGATCAGCTTTCCGTTTCCGCCGTTGCAAGAGGCGCGGAGCGCCCGGGCGTGCGCGGCAGCTATTATGAGAAAAGGGCCGGGGCGCGGGATTATATCGCAGCAGCCGTATGTGCGATAGTCACGGCTTCCTATTTGGTTTTGGAAAGGAGCATGGCATGATCGAGCTTACACGCGCTTCTTTTCAATACGAAAACTCAGACAGAGGCGTACAGGACATTTCCCTCTCGGTAAAAGGCGGCGAATGCGTCGTGCTGACGGGGCTTTCCGGCTGCGGCAAGACCACCGTGACAAGGCTTGTCAACGGGCTTGCGCCGTCCTATTACCCCGGAGCCTTCAGCGGAAGCGTGAGGATAGACGGCAAGGACATATCAAGGCTTTCCACATGGGAGATCGGGCGTTTGGTGGGAAGCGTTTTTCAGGACCCCAAAAGCCAGTTCTTTTCCTCCGAGCTTGCCGGAGAGGTGGCCTTTCCCTGCGAGAATTATGGCCTGTCTGCCCGGGAGATACGGGAGAGGACGGACGCCGCCATAGCGGCGTTGAAGCTGTCCCATTTGAAAGACAGGGCAGTTGACATCCTCTCAAGCGGAGAAAAGCAGCGGGCGGCCATTGCGTCCGTATATGCTATGAAGCCAAAGGCCTTTGTGTGCGATGAGCCGACGGCCAACCTCGATGCCGCCGGGACGAGGCAGCTTGCGCAGACCCTTCGGCAGCTCAAGGAGCAGGGCATTACCCTGCTCATCGCGGAGCATAGGATCGACTGGCTGATGGGGATTGCAGACCGGTTTTTATATCTGCGGGATGGCAGAATAGCGGCCGAGTATACACCGGAGGATTTGCGCCTTCTGCCGGAAGCAGACATCTTAGGTATGGGTCTGCGCTCTCCGCACGAGGGAAAGAGCCTTCCCGCTCCCTCCGTATTAGACGAAAGCCCTGCCGTCTTGAAGACAGCAGGGCTCTCGAAAAGAATACGCAAGGAAGTCATTTTTGAGGATATTTCGCTGTCCGTTCCAAAGGGCAGCGTGACCGCCATCACGGGGCAAAACGGCGCTGGGAAAAGCACCCTTGCGCAGATCCTTTGCGGGCTGGCAAGGCAGACAAGGGGGCATATCCTGATAGACGGGAAAAAAGCAAGAGCGGCAGTCCGGCGCAGGGAGATTTACTACTGCGGCAACGACACATCAACGCAGTTCTTCACGGCAAGCGTGGCGGAGGAGCTGCTGCTGAATACCGGATTGACGGAAGAAAGCAAGAGCCATGCAAGGAACCTGCTCAAAGAGTTTGGCCTTTACGAGTACAGGGACGCGCACCCGTCTGCCCTGTCCGGCGGGCAGAAGCAACGCCTTGCCATTGCCTGCGCCATTTTTTCCGGCCGCAGGATACTGATACTCGATGAGCCCACCAGCGGCCTTGACGGGCAGAATATGCGCCTGATCGCAGAAAAACTGAAAAGCGAAGCGCGGCGCGGCAGAACCATTCTTGTGATCACCCATGATAAGGAGCTGATCGAGAGCTGCTGCGATAACATTGTGGAGATTGCTGCATACCCCAACAGTGTTTCGCACGGATATTTCCCTTCTTCATCTGCTTGATGAAGTTGTAGAAAAAGAGAGGTTCATCATTGAAGAAAGCGCATTATAAAAAATCTATAATTGCACTGCTTGTCGTGTTGATGTATTTGCTAATAGCGGTTGCGTTTGCCAAAATCTTACCATTAGCGGTATTGCAAGATCTCACAAATTCAAATATAAAAAGACGCATATTGCATGATGCTATTCAGGCTGCTGCTGTAATTCCTTTTGCGGCAACATACTTTCGCAGTGCAGATTTCAGGGGAAAAGAGACATATTCCAAATGGATACCGTGGGGGCTTATTGGCGTTTGTGCCATATTGGTAACAATAATTCTGCCTGAGAGGGTATACGCCTTTTGGTTTTACTTAATTATTGTTGGATGCGGAGAAGAATTTGTTTTTCGAGGTTATTTGCATCGAGAGTTGCGAAAAGCATTTAATTTCAAAGTATCCGTCATCTTGGGCGGATTAGTGTTTGGATTTGCACATGGATATTCACATTTTATGGTTCTGGGTGGACCAATTACCGGTATTCTTAGTGAGCTCGGTGGTGGCATTGTTGGAGCACTGGTGTTCTCCGCGATATACGAAAAGAGCAACTCAATAGGCTGGCCAATTTTGATTCATACTTGTTTGGATTTTGTGGGGTATTTGATATAGGTTGATTTTCGCAGATGAAATACTTTTCATTTGCCATCGTCTGATCTATATGTGGTGCGGTACAGCAGCAAATGTTTCTTTAGATTGTTAGGCGGATATCGATACAACCATCGCAGAGATGACCGGTTGTCAGCTCCGCCGGCATCGGATCATTATAGAAAGACTCTGCCCCATATATCAGGAAAGAAAGAGGAACCAGATGGAAGATTAAAATCGGCTAAACTCAGATACCGTCGCCATGCTTCGGGCCGACCTGTATGAGATCCGGCTGATGCAAAATCCATATGATGCGGCGGTTGGGTGAGCCAAAGAAACAGGATTGGGAGTGATTACACGGAAAATGCGCCATACCACATTGCGCAACAGTGGTACGGCGCATTTTTTTAGTTATCGGGCTGCATGACTGTCAGCCGAGTCCGTAGGTCAGCAATGAAATACCACAGGCAAGCAGACTGACTGCCGAGCCAATCAGGAGCTGCGGCAGGGTGTGGCGTGACAGCTTCGAAGAGGATCGATAGACCGCTGCGATCAGCAGCACGGACGGTATAATAAAAAGCGGATGCAGCTTCCACGTCAGCAGAAACACAGGTGCCGTCGTGCTGCAGGCATGGCCGCTTGCGTGCAGCCTGAAAACGGCGTTGAGAATCAGCAGTGCTGCGATGGAAATGACATAGGAGAGGAATAGAATGTGGACGAGCCAGGAGCACGGGGTCAGTATTGACCAGAGAAACCCGCACAGGTATCCGATGGCACTGCATACCAGCGCCGTGCTGCGCTGTCCCTTTCTCCGATCCTTTCCAATGTGAAATATCTCCCGTATAGGATATGCAGCCATGGGGATGAGCAGCAAAAACAACTCGCACAGGAGCAGCTCCCGCAGTGTCAAAAGATTTGCCGGGACATACATCAGGAGCACTGTTATGCCAATGACGATGGGTGGTAGGGTTAGAATGCGCACGATCAGATGAAAGATTCCGGCACATCTTCCCTTTTCGTTGGTTGCGTCTGCTCTCATGACTCAAAGCCCAGCATAATCCCGCCGCGCTCGGCGTAATAGCTGCACAGTCCCCGCAGTGGATAGCTTCTCACGTCTGCCTCTGGGAATCGCTGCCGGATCTCGGCGCAAAGCTCCAGCGCAAGCGCCGCATTCTGACAATGCCCGATCCGAACCTTCCCGCCCTTGTAGCCAAGCTCCACCATTTCGTCCAGCATAAACTGCCGCACTTTACGAACCCCACGGCATTTTCCAAGCATCTCAAGCATACCTTCAGCGCTGGCCTGCCCGATGGCGCGGATCCCGAGGACGCTTGCCATCGTTGCGGCGAGCTTGCTGACACGGCCGTTCTGTGCAAGGTTGTGCATGGATTCCAGTGCAAAAAGCAGGTGCGTGTGGGGCTGATATGTATTCAATGCTTCGCACGCTTTATCAAAGTCCGCATGAGAACGCAGCTCATATAAAGCCCTTTCAATGAGAAGGGCGATTTCGGGCCCGGCGGAGAGAGAGTCCACAACATAGATGCGCCGGGCCGGGTTGCGTTCCTCACAATTTTTCTTTGCCACGCAGGCAGCATTATAACTGCCTGAAAGAGCGCTGGTAATGGTAAAGGCAATCACATTGCCGCTCTCACCGAATGCGCTTTCCCAGTCTGCAATGTTTGGACACGCACTGTAGGAACGCCCTTTGGTGTCGCGGAGCGTACTGACCATCGCGTCAACATCAAGATTGGCGTCATCGTAAAACTCCTCGGCGTCAGTGCGTATTGAGAGCGGGACACTGACGAAGTCCGCTCCATCCAGTGTGAGAAGGTCGCAGCTGGAGTCTGCAACGATACGAAACTGATTCATGGTGTGTCCTCCGAATAACAAGAAACATTTCAACCGACTTTGAAGGCCGACACCGAAATTCTATCAGGTTTTTATCATTCCGTCAACGGTTTTCAGAAAACCGACAAAAAGATTTTAAAAACCGTTGAAAGATTGAAGATACCCGTGTATAATGGCCGCATGGAAAAGGGAGTGAATAATATGATAGAGGCTATTGAGGGCTTTCGCTTACCGCGGTATACACAGATTCCGGATGTCGGGCTTTATCTGGAGCAGGTGGTACGCTATGTCAACACACACCTTGCGCCGTTGGGGGAGCCGGAGCTGACAAGCTCCATGGTGAGCAATTACGTGAAGCAGGGGCTGATCTCATCCCCCATAAAGAAGTCATACACAGCGGAGCACCTTGCGCGGCTCCTGTTCATCGCCGTAGTCAAGCCCATTGTCCCGTTGGAAGGGCTTCGAATGATGTTCAGCATACAGGGGGACAACTATACCCTCCCGACCGCATATGACTATTTTTGTGACGAGTTTGAGAATATGCTCGGCGCAGCGTTCGGCTTAGCTCCCGCAAGAGAGGGCCTCGGCGAGACACAATCCGACGCAAAGGATCTTCTCCGCAACACGATCGTGGCCACCGTCAACAAGGTCTATCTGGATCGTTATTTGGAAGAATATCAAAAGCAGAGGGAAAAAGCCCCAGATGAACAGCAAACATGATCGAAAATGTTTCACTATCTCGTTCCGCCAAAGGAGCTACACTCCCTTGCGATGCTTGCGTGCCTATCCCTTGTGGACTTGCCGTTCGCAAACAGCATAAAACGCTGTTCGCCACCAGCAAGCTTGAATGCGAGTAATATGAAGCAAACAAATCGGAATTTATGGAGGAGACAATGATGGATAAAAAGACACAAAAAATAGGAGTGATTTGTTCAATTGTACAGATTATATTAAGCATAATATGCTTGATTTATAGTGCGATAAATCAAGAAAATATTATAATGTGGGTATTATTTTTATGCTCTGGAATTTTATCGTTAAGCTCGAATATTAGTAGAAACAATAAAAAAGAAGACGAGTGAGGAAGTGCAAATTCCAGTTTGTCAAGCTGAACACAAAAACCGAACACCGAAAAACTGACCGTTGACCCGCGCCGTGTGCGTACAGTCAGCGGTCTTTTTTATCCCCAAAATCAAAAAAGTCTATCGCAATGACAAAAGAGAAAGCCATTTTCTCCGTCCAGTGATATTGTGCATTGATTTGAGGGAGACTTTTTGAGAAAACAGGAGGATCGTTGCAGTTCAAAGGATGTGAGCTGTTTGCCATACTTCAGAATTCTCTTTTCCGAGTCTCCTATCTGCCCTATTTGAAACTGCAACGACTGTTTGCTGTAATTCAGCCCTCTCCTCCGTGTAATTAGGTATCTGAAAAGGTCTACCTTTTCGGCGCTACCAACAGGCGTACAATCGGGATATGATTTTGTATCCGAAAAAGTTATTTTGTCATTTTGGGATATGTCCGAAAAAGGCATGAGCTTTTGAAACGGAAAAGGAGATGAAAACAAGTTGAAAAAGACATACGGTTATGCCCGTGTATCTACGAGAGAACAACATCTGGATCGGCAACTCAAGGCCCTCATGGATGCCGGCGTGGAGGAGCGGGATATCATTACGGACAAGGTAAGCGGCAAGGATTTGGAGCGTGAGGGGTACCGGTCGCTGAAGAATCACTTTCTCCGCGACGGAGATACCCTGATTGTTAAATCGCTGGATCGACTCAGTCGGAGAAAGATTGACATCAAGAAAGAACTGGAATACTTCCGGGAGCACCACATTCGGATCAAAATCCTTGACATCCCGACTAACATGGTGGAACTTCCTGAGGAGCAGGACTGGATTTTTGAGATGATAAACAACATTCTGATTGAAGTACTTGCGAGTATTGCTGAACAGGAGCGTATCACAACGAAGCGGCGACAGTCTGAGGGGATCGCTATTGCAAAAGAGGCGGGGAAGCATTTGGGGCGTCCAATCATAGACTTTCCGCCAAACTGGAATCAATTCTATTCAGACTGGAAGGCCGGTACGATTACGGCAGTTGCTGCAATGCGCCAGCTCGGCCTAAAGAGGAGCACATTTTACCGATTAGTGAAGCAGCAGGAGGAAAAACATGAAACTGAAGAATAAATTGTTATTAGGCAGCCTCACAGCCGTTCTTCTCGCAGTCATGTCGTTTTCTGCATGGAAGATATGGGTGATTAGATCTGAGTATCACGCTGGTGAAGCTGCTTACGAGGATATCAGTCACATGATTTCGCTTCCACAGAAAACTGCCGAACCACAGCCACCTGTCATCAACAAGCCAGCCGGGGCAGAAACACTTCCTGATGAGGACGACACGATTTGGCCTGAGGTGGATTTTTCTGTACTGCGTGAGATCAACCCTGACATCGTTGCTTGGATCTACATTGAAGGAACGAAGATCAACTATCCGATTGTACAGGGAGGAGATAACAGCTATTATTTGAAGCACCTGTTCAGCGGCGAGTGGAATGGGTCTGGCTGTATATTCCTGGACTTCCGAAACGATACAAGCTTTGCCGACCGGCACTCCATAATTTATGGACATCATATGAAGAACGGCACAATGTTTACAGACATTGATAAATATAAAAAGCAGGATTTCTTTGACGAGCATCCAGTCGCGCTGCTGATAACACCGGACAAAAACTATAAAGTGGAGTTCTTCGCGGGGTATGTTGCCGCGCCACGGGACGATGCGTGGGAAATTGGTTTTACGGAAGCGGAATTTGAAGTCTGGCTTCAGAATGCGGCTGACCGTTCCTGCTTCACCAGCGAGATTGCGCCTGATATCTCTGATCACATTCTAACGCTCTCTACCTGTAGCTATGAGTTTGATGGTGCCCGTTTTGTGCTGGCAGGAGTGCTTCGATGAAAAACCATTAGCTCGTGTGAGTTAAAAAAGCAATAGAAGTGATAGAATTTTCCATTCCCATCCGGAACCCATAGGCTGTACCAGACATGTCGGTCATTATTCGGGCAAGTCCACCTCGCCGACGAAAGAATATGTCCACAAGGAGCTCCAGCGCAGCGGTGTTACGCTGAACCTGCTGTGACTGGAATACTGCGACCAGTGCCGGGCGGCGGGCGAGATTCCATACCAATCAACCCAGTTCAACAAGTACTATGCCGACTATCTGGCAAAGGTCAACGCTACCATGCACCTGAATCACAAGCCCAGTGAGGTTATGCAGGTGGACTGGGCTGGCAACACTGCCGCTGTTATTGACACAGACACCGGTGAAATTATCCCGCCCTATGTGTTCGTGGCAACCCTGCCATACAGCGGCTACAGCTATGTAGAAGCCTTTTTCTCCATGAACCAGAAGTTATGGACCGCTGCCCATGTGAATGCTTACAAATACTTCGGCGGCGTCACCCGAATCATCCAGTGCGACAACCTGAAAACCGGTGTGCAGAAACACGGGAAAGACGAGGCTGTTCTCAACAAACCGTATCAGGATCTGGCGCTGCTGATAAAGCATACCACCACCTACAAGGAGCCAAAGCCGCTGTATAGCGAATACAAAAAATCCCGTGACAAGGAAAAGTATCTGCGTGGACATGAGCGTGAAATCATTCTCTTTGAAGCGTCGGCGCGAGCGCTGAAAGCGGCGGGCGTCGGTGATAAGCTCTCCGACCTTGCCAAGCTGCGTGAGGAATATTCCAGACTGTCCGAAGAAAAGGATCGGCTGTACGCTGAGTACGGAAGCCTGAAAAAACGTATGCGAGAATACGATGCCGTCAAGCAGAACATCGACAGCATCCTGTCCCCCAATCGTGGGCAGGAACAGGACAAGGCCTTGTAGCGTCTCTGACGTTTGCACATTATTTTCAAGCAATTTAATGTGTGTTCGTCGCTTGCGATTGACAATCGCACATTATTTCTCTATAATATGATGTGCGATTGTCAAAGCGAGGTGAGAAGCATGAACGCCAAGGAAAAAATCGAAGAACTGCTGGAAGCATCGGAGGACGGCACGATTACCGCAGCGCAGGTGACGGAAGCCGGACTGCACCGCAGCGTTTTACAGGAGTTTGTCAAGAGCGGCGAGATGTACCGCTTTGGGCGCGGCCTGTATGTGCGGAGCAGCGCATGGGAGGACGATTTTTACCTCTTGCAGCGCAAGTACAGACGCGGGATCTATTCGCACGATACCGCTCTGTACCTACTGGGCTATTCAGACCGTACCCCGGCGAAATATACGATGACCTTTCCCAAGGGCTACAATGCCCCATCCTTGAAGCAGGAAAATTTAATTGTCAAGCGCGTTGTGCCGGAGAACTATGAGTTCGGACAAACTCAAATTGAATCCCCCTCCGGCAAACCAATTCGTATTTACGATTTGGAACGGACGCTGTGCGACATCCTGCGCGGCAGCGGCAGCGATGTTCAGATCGTCGGAGAAGCTATGAAACGCTATGCAGCGTCCAAGGATAAGAACATTCACAAACTGATGCAGTACGCAGACCAACTTCGCGTAAAGCCCAAGGTACTGCGATACATGGAGGTTTTGCTATGATTACAAAAAATCCGATGTAACTGAAAGCCTTTATCAAGAACAAAGCGGCAGACAAGCATATCAGCGAAGCTATAAACGCGGGCATTGACAATGCCTAAAGCAGAAAACGCAGGGTGCAGCAGCCATTGTCGGTTGCCACATCCTGCGTTGGCGTTTGCTTTACATTATTCTGCAATAATCTGCCCTGACTGTATTCGATAGGTGTGATCGCAGAGAGATTCAATGTCTTCCTTATTATGAGATGTAAGGATAATCAACTTCTCCTGTTTCTTGTATTTGATCAAAAGCTCTCGAAATAACTTTACCGATTTTTCATCTAAAGCATTAAAGGATTCATCTAAGACCAATAGCTTTTGGCCTTCCATAATGGCTTAAATAATCCCAAGTTTCTTCTTCATTTCCTGTGAGTATTTGCGGACAGGCTTTTTTCCCTCTGGGTCTAAATCGAAATAATTCATCGTGCTCTGCCGCCCGACAGCGAAAATTGCCGAGCGGCAGTCTTGCAATATGGAAGGATACGTAGTCAACTCTAATTTTTTGAACCAACACTCCCATTGTTTGTTGAATAGGATTTATAATTCCGGGCTTGCTTAGTGAAGGCATAATATGCTATACTGTGCTACATAAGAGAGGTGGAGCAAATGACCTTTGCAGATGCGATTCTGAAACTGCGCAGTGAACGGAGGCTGTCCCAAGCTCAGCTTGCCAAAGAATTGGGTGTCAGCTATACCTCCGTAAACCGATGGGAAAACGGAAGGTCACTTCCGACAAAAATGATGCTTCTCGTGATCCGCAGATACTGCGAAGAGCATCATTTGAAATTCTCTTGTGAAGAGGCTGACCGCCTGTCGTAAAAGAAATGATGCTCAAATACAGGCATAGTGCTGATGCGGAATGTCAAGTACGGTGAAAAGCCGAACATGTACCTGAACTGCCACAATGCTACCAACCAAATATCATAACGAAAGGTCTGATAAAACCAATGAACCAAAAAGAGCTCAACGAGCTGCGACGCCGCTGGAAGCCGGATAAAAATGCCATCAGTCGTATTTACGGCTGTTTTGTCAATAGCAATAAGGAGATTATGACCGATTTGGACGAGTCGCTTGGCATGATGACGCAGGAGGAAGCTGAAAAATACCTCAGCCTGCTGAAAAAGGCACTGTCAGGAGCACTCGGAAAAAACCTGATCGATATTGTGTTTTCCACCCAGCAGGTCATGACGGGGGAAGAACACAGAATGTTGATGGAACTGCGCGCATCCGGTGCGAAGGATACTCGGGTGCGGCAGGCATTTTATCAGAAAGTCATTCAATCGTTGGACATGGGCGAGAGCAATTATCTGTTGCTGCTGGCAAGCGACAGCTACGATGTACCTTGTCGAAATCACGACGCCCTGCGAGCCGAGGGCTCGGATGAGGTCTTTTCCTATATTCTGTGTGCGGTCTGCCCGGTTAAAACGGGAAAAACGGAATTGGGCTACTTCTCCGGAGACAATGAGTTTCATTGTGCCGCCAGTCAAACTGTCGCTGCGCCGGAGCTGGGCTTCCTGTTCCCGACCTTTGATAACCGCAGCGCCAACATCTACAATGCACTGTTTTATTCCCGCAAAGAGGGAGAACTGCATCAGGAGTTTATCGACGCAGTATTCCATACCGATTTGCCCATGTCGGCCGCAGAACAGCGGGAGGCCTTTGAGGCCGCTCTTTCCGAGTCGTTGGGCAGCGCCTGCAGTCTTGAGATTATGCAGGCAATCCACGGTCAGCTTGCCGCAATGATTGAAGCGCATCGGGAGACGAAGGATCTGGAACCGCTGACTGTCAGCCCCTGTGAAGTGAGCAAGATTATTTTGGATTGCGGTGCTTCGGAGGAACAGGCGGAGGCTTTTCAAACTGCCTGTGGGGAACGGTTCGGCGTAGGCGCCGTTCTCAATCCGGCCAACCTGATTGATGCAAAGAAAGTGGAGCTGAAAACGGAGAAGGTATCACTCTCCATTGACCCTGAATACAGCCATCTTGTGGAAGCGAAGGTCATCGACGGTCAAAAGGTGTTGATCGTTCCGGTAGAAGATCATTTGGAATTCAACGGGGTTGCCGTCAATGTCAATAGGGACAAAGAATAACCGACAATGCGCGCTGCGAAGCTTTGCGGTATGCCGAAGGGGGTATTTTTACGGCTCGGCGATATAGATTGGCAAGAAAACAGAAAAAGATTACGCTAACGGCGGCGGCCAAAATGCTTGGCGTTTCGCAGCCGACCTTGAGCGCGTGGGAGGGCGAAAGGAAGAATCCTTCTGTGGAATCCCTGATTCAGATGTCCGAGCTTTACGGCGTGAGCGTGGACTTTCTTCTGGGTCTTCCGGAAGCTCGATATCATCGGGCAGATATGCTTCAGCCGATTCCGCCGGAAGCTCTGCCGGCTTTTCATGATACACCCGTCTTCTCAAGCCGATATGGCTGGGCAATGGTGAATGCGATAGAAGGAGAGCTTCTTTTCGCAAGCGGGATGCGTCTGTCGCTGGCAGATGCGACCGAAGTGTATGTTCTGCCTCCGGCTTTTGCAACACCCGGCGCGGCAGTAACCATGCCGTTGAAAAGGGACGAGCTTACCGGGTACGACTGCGTATGGGTAGAGCCAATCTCCATGGACGTCGCCCTGCGGGATGAGCTTCGCGGCTGGTATCATATTAAAAGACGCTTTGTGGAAAACGAGGTGGGGCAGCGCTTCTACTTTGATTTTTACGGTGCAAAATGGCTTGCCTTTCCAAACGGACCGGGAAATATATGAATGAGGTCCATCTTGATGCGCGAAGTGAAATCAGAATAAGAACGTCCGCCCGTTTCTGCCCTTGAGGCGTGGAGCGGGCTTTCGTTCATTTTCCGGGCTGGTCTCGTTGCACTTTTGTGACACTTTCCCCGCACTTTCGCGGGGGAAGTCAAAGGCTTCTTCTGATATGATACAGACAAGGTTGATACACGACCTGAATACTTCAAAAAGGAGCGTAACATACCATGAAAAAGAAAACGATTTGGAGCTTTGCACTGGCACTGGCGTTGGTGGTATCGGTTATCGGTACGGCAACCTCCGCCTTTGCCGCCACACCCGCACCAATGGAGCCTGTTACTAAAATTGCAACCGAGAACGAAGACGCCATCTGGGAGCAGATCGAGACCCTGGAGGAAAAAAGCGACGCCATCTTCCAGAGAAACGCAGCGCTGTGGGACAAGGTGGACGATGCCTGCAATGCCCTGCCTGATGACTACGATTTCGAAAGCTTTGACGAGGCGGCGTTCATCCGCGGCATGACTACGATGACCGAAGCGGAGAAGGAAACGCTTCTGGCGGACATCAAGGAGCTGAACGAGCTGGATGCCCAGATGGAAAAGCTGTATGGGCAGCTGCCCGAGTGCGACAATATGCCGCTTTACGAGAAGGCACTGGAAAAGGCCGACCCCAAGGTGCTGGATGAGATCGACACCCTGGAGCAGGAGTATGACCGCCTCTGCGAGAAGAACGCCGATCTGTGGGACAAGGTAGATGAAGCGTACTTCAATCTGCCGGATGACTATGACTTCGACAACTATGACGAGGCCACCTTTATCCGCAGCCTGAGTTTCCTGTCCGATGCGGAAAAGGACGAGCTGATCGCCGACTATAACCGTCTGGTAGAGCTTGATAACCAGCTGTGCAAGCTGTACGATACCATTTGGGGCGATACCGGCTGCGAAAGCGGCATTTGCCCCTTTTGACGGCAAAGAGGTTTTCTGATATGATTAACTAAATACGACGCCGATGCTGCGCCTGTGCGCAGCATTTGGCGCTGCTTTCAAGGAGGTCACCATGGGACATTCCATCTATTTGGCAGACGATGAAAAGAGCATCCGGGAACTGCTGCACAGCTTCCTCGCAAGCGACGGATATACCGTGCGCTCCTTTGAAAGCGGTGACGCACTGCTGGAGGCATTCCGTCAGGAGCCTGCGGAGCTGGTGATACTGGACATTATGATGCCCGGCACGGACGGCCTTACCGTGTGCCGGGAGATTCGCGCGGTTTCCGACATTCCCATCATCCTGCTTACAGCCAAGGACAGCGAGCTGGACTACGTCATGGGCATCAGCCAGGGCAGCGACGATTATCTCACCAAGCCCTTTCGCCCGACCATTCTTCTGATGAAGGTCAAAGCACTGTTGCGCCGTGTGGAGATGGACCGAGGAAAAACAGCGGCGGCAGAGGATGAGCTGCATTACGGGGATATCCGCTATTCCGCTACGGAAAACGCCGTCTTTTGCGGAAGCACGATCGTGGCGCTGACCCAGACCGAGCTCCGGCTGCTCAGTTATATGCTGAGGCAGCCGGAAAAGGCCTATTCCCGTGAGGAGCTGCTCAGCGCGGTATGGGGCTTTGACTCGGAGGTGGAGACCCGCGTGACCGACGAAACGCTGCGCCGTATCCGAAAAAAGCTGCTGCAAGCGGGCAGCTCCGTCAGCGTAAGCACCATATGGGGCTTTGGCTATAAGCTGAAAGGAGCGGAGCGCACATGAAAAACATCAAGCTGCGGATCGTATACCTGATCCTCGGTGCGGCACTGCTGCTCTTTGCCCTTTTCATGCTGGCGGTGAACGTTGTGATCCCCGCTCACTTTGTAAGCGAGGCGGAAAAGGCGCTCATCAGCGAGGCACAGTACCAGAACCGCACCATCCCCTATACCGACGAGGAGCCGATCTATGACGAGGGCGAGGAGGGGAATTTCTTTACCCCCAGCATCGTCTTTTTGGAACTGGATGACGGATACCGACCTAACACATGGAGCCAGGACACCTATCGGCTGGAGAAAAAACTGCTGGCGTATTGCAGTGAACGGTCTGTTGCGCCCAACCGATGCCACGACTTCAAGGCAGACAAGCACCACCTGATCTTTATGCCCGTGCAGGGGGACTACGGCAATTCGGAAAAACCGTACTCCTATATCATGTACATAGACATCGGCCCCATCACCCGCTATACCGTGACGCTGAACTGGGTGTTCTTTGGGGTGCTGCTGGCGATCTCCTCCGTCATGTGCCTGCTGGGGTTCCGCTTCGGCAGGGATATTGAGAAGGAGGCGGAGCGGCAGCAAACCTTCTTCCAGAATGCCTCCCATGAGCTGAAAACGCCGCTTATGGCGATACAGGGCTATGCGGAGGGGATACAGGCGGGCGTAATGGACACAGGCAGCGCGGCGGAGGTGATTCTGGCGGAGAGCGACCGCATGACGGAGCTGGTGGAAGAGCTCCTGGACATCTCGAAAATCGATATGGGGCGGCAGCCGCTTACCCTTTCCGAGATGGATATTCGGGAACTGCTCTACGACAGCATACGCGCCGTGGAGCCGGCAGCCGCCGCCAGCGGTATCACCATCACGCCGGACTTCCCCGAAACGCCCGTTATGGTCAGCTGCGATGATACCCGGCTGCGCAGAGCGGTCACCAATATCCTATCCAACGGTGTGCGTTATGCCTGCAGCCAGCTGCGCCTGACCTGCCGTGCGGACAAGCGTCATGTGACGATACGGATACAGGACGACGGGGACGGTATTGCCGAGGAAGACCTACCCCACATCTTTGATCGCTTCTACATGGGAAAAAGCGGAAAATCCGGCATTGGCCTTGCCCTGACTAAGGAGATCATCCACCTGCATAAGGGAACGATCCGCGCCTACAACGGGGATAGTGGCGCCGTGTTTGAGATCACGCTTCCGGCGGGCAGATAAGTCAGGGTATTTCAGGTAAAACAGCAGGATGTAAAAGCATTTTGACAGAGAAATTTCGACTTGTAAAAGCGTTTTGATAGACAGTGCTTTTCATATAGGGCATAATCCAGATGAAGTTCATGTTGGGAGGGCAAGCGTATGGATATTGGTAGCAAAATCAAAAAGTCAAGAGCGGATGCGAAGATCACACAGGAACAAGCGGCACAAGCCCTTGGCATCAGCAGACAGACAATATCGAATTGGGAGAATGAGAGATCCTACCCCGATATCGTAAGTGTGCTTAAAATGAGTGAGTTGTATAGTGTCAGCCTTGACTACCTCTTGAAAGGAGAAGGCCCTATGAAAGACTATCTGGATTATATCGAAGAAAGCACGAATACAGTAAAGAGTAAAGTCAGGTTATCAAAGCTGCTGTTAGTTTTGTCCTATCTGGTAATTTGGGCGTTCAATATTATGGCGTCATGGCGTTTTTCCGCGGGAAGTATTACGGAAGCACAGGCAGGTGGAGCCCAATGGATTATGCTCCCGGCCGCCACGATCGTTCTGTCTCTTTTGATCGGGAAAAACAATTATTGGGGAAAGTACAAGTGGCTGGCGCCGATTGGATTTGGCCTTATGTTCATGCTTTCCGTCTATGCGAGCTATGGCATGAGAGAAAGCTTGATCTTTGATCGGGTCGATTTGCAAACGCTCAGCGTTTTCTTTATCGGAACGATTGCTTCCATGATAGGGATGGCGCTTGGCCATGCACTTTTCGCGGACGAAAAAAGCAAAGAAAAGAGCGAGTAATATATGCTTGCCGATACATGAACTTTAATGGGCTGTTCTGGCAACAGCCCATTTCCAACGGACGAGAATGGATTTTCACGCAGAGCCCGGAAGCATTTGGAGTGGTTAGGTCGTGCATCAGAAGAGCCTTTCGGCAGGCGCCTTGACAAAGGCACATCGGAGGCCTCCCTTTGAGAATTCGAAAAACTTAACATGGACCTTATTTTCGGTATGGTAGAATAAACAAGCGACAGCTTATGCTGTCCGGAGGCGGCTGCGAAACACCGCCAGCCCTGCGGGTGCAGAATTACTTACAACGGAGAAAATGAATGACTTTTGAAATTCACAGTGATATCACGAATCATTCTATGACCGTAGCTGCCCGCGCGATGCGCAGGGTGCTGCGGCGAAAGAGAAACATTATTTGGGCCATTTTCGGCTGGAGCGTCTTTTTCATCAACGCATTGCTGCTGATCCCATTCGACGGAGAGCCTTTTACGCTTGATGCCAGTACGGTGATTTCCCTGCTGGTAGAGGTGATGCTGCTGTCCGTTCTGCTGTTTCAGGACCGGTTCAACGGCATGATCGCCTGTAAAAACACGCTGGCAGGCACAAAGGACTATCATGTTGTGTTCGGCGAGGAGTCCTATACCGTCGTTACGGAGGTCACCACCTCCACGTTCCGCTATGAACTGATCGACGCCATGGCGGAGTCGCAGGGCTACATCATCCTTCTGATGAAAAAACGCTATGCGCAGCCTCTGGACAAGCGCACCCTCACCGGCGGGACGGTGGAGGAACTTAAACGATTTCTTGAGGAGAAGACCGGAAAGGACTTCCGGCGTGTGAAATGAACGATTTTTCTATAACACCCTTTCGCGGGCTGCATCTGCTTCTGCTTTTGCTGACGGCAGCGGCGGCGCTGCTCTTATTCTTGCTGCTGCGCGGAAAATCGGAAGCACGGCGCTCCCGGTTTCTGATCGGCATGTGCCTTTTTAATCTTGCGCTGTTTACCGGCTACAAGCTCTCGCTGTCCATGGACGCAGTGTATATCCGTGCATACTATCCCAATGGCTTCAACATTTTCAATGAGCTGCCGCTGCACCTGTGCAACATCAATCTATTCCTGATTCCCATCGGACTATGGAAACGCAACCGCTCAATACTGGGATTCGCCTTCTTTGTAGCGCCCCTCGGCGCACTGATGGCGCTGCTCTTCCCGGAGCCTCTGTTCTCCGGCTTTTCGCTGTTCCTGCCGCGGATCTTTGGTTACTATGTGACCCACGCGCTCCTTGTTGTCTGCGGTCTGAGTCTGGCGACGCTGGGCTTTTACCGCCCCGACCCAAAGGATATCCCGCGGATACTCAAGACCTTTGGCCTGCTTGCCGTAGGTGCGCACTGTATCAATCTCCTATTACGCCTCACGCTCTGCCCGGAGGCAAACTACTTCTTTACTTACGGCGCAGAGATCGGTGTGCTCAAGCTGTTCTGGCGCATCATCCCGGCGCCGCTGCTTTACGGACTGCCGGCGCCTTTGATCCTTGCCGCCTATATGTACGCGGTCTGTGCGCTGTTCCGCCTGACGCGAGGAGCAGAAGAGGCGTCTTTTTCATAGATAGGAGAAGTCCCACAGCGCAAAAACAGGAGGATAAGACACTGCTGCATAGAAATATAAGGGGAATCGGAATGCCCTGTGCTTATTGACGCTCTTGCTATCCCTGTCCGGGTGCGGTTCATTGAAGGATGACACGCTTCTGATCGCCAACGCAGTGATCACGGAAATCGATACAGCAAAGCAAACCATAACGGTAAAGGACGATGTCGATGAAAGTACTTTAGGTGAAGGATGTCTGCTCGACTATTCGTCCGTTCCTATGGTCTATTGCGACTTTGCCACGCAGAAGGTTACAAAGATTTCTTTTGAGGATTTACAGGTCAATGATAGGGTTATTGTGAGTATCAGAAGCTCGGAAGTGGAGAACTTCCGAAGCGGCGGTAACGAGGAGAATACGCTCAAGGTCGAACAATTGCAGTTGTATACGCAAAGAGCTGCCGCAACACTTTCCCGAACTTCTTAGCTGCTTTTAGCGGCTTCCTCTTGATTTTAATCCCTTTCCCAACACTTTGTGTTCCACATCTGCCTATGGCATTTTATGTGGTCAAAAGCAAAGCCTCGCCGGAGCAATTCCGGCGGGGCTTTGCAGTATTCTCGGCGTCCCGCTTTTTCCTCTCGATGAGCAACACGAAAACCGCGCCGAGGCCACCTCGCGCCGTGGGATACCACAATCAATGAATAGAAGCCCTATACAAGGACTATGTTGACATTTCAACATCTCTGTGTTAAAGCTCTTTTGTTGAAACTTCAACATTTACAGAGGTGGAGGATAGTCATGCAGGAGAGATTTGAAACATTTACAGTTTTGATCAACAGAATCAGCCGCGACATACGGAAAATCAAAAATCAGGAGATGGCCGACTATCACCTCAGAAGCGTCCATGTGTCCTGTCTGTACTACGTTTATTCGCTGGGAAACGTGACCTCGGCGGAGCTGTGCGAGCATTGTGAGGAGGACAAGGCAACCATTTCCCGCGCGGTGGACTATCTGGAGACCAACGGCTTTCTCCTGCGCGACACCGGCGCCAAGCGGTACAAAAGCCCCTTGCGCCTGACGGATAAGGGGCGGGACGCCGGCAAAAGAATTGCAGAGAAGATCGGCGGTATTCTTGAAACGATCAGCCATGCTCTCACGGAGAATGAACGGATTGAATTCTACCGTTGTCTATCCGCCATCAGCAGAAGCCTTGAGGCTATCGTCCAAAACAGTGAAGAAAAGGAGATGTGATGCAATCGGAAACAAGGATCATTGTTGATTCCACAGCGGATCTGGTCCCCAAGATCAAAGAACGGGTCTATACGGTTCCCCTCACCGTTCACTTCGGTCAAGAGGAATATATTGACGGCGTGACCATCGACCACAAGACCTTCTATGAGAAGCTGGTCGAGAGCGATGTGCTGCCCACCACCAGCCAGGCAACCCCGAACGACTTCATCGGCGCGTTTGAAACGGCAAGGCAGGCGGGAGAGGCCGCCGTTGTCATCACCCTTGCGTCCAAGTTCTCCGGCACGTATCAAAGCGCCGTGATTGCGGCGGCGGAATATGAAAACATTTATGTTGTGGACGGCGCAAGCGCGGCGATGGGTACCGGCATCTTGGTGGAGCTTGCGTTCCGGTTCTTGGACGCGGGAGCCTCCGCAGAGGAAATTGCGAAGGCTCTGGAGGAAGAGAAGAAAAATATTGTCATTGTTGCCTTGGTGGATACCCTCGAATACCTCAAACGGGGCGGTCGCATTTCAAAGACAGCAGCATTTGCCGGCGGGATACTGAACATCAAGCCCGTGATCTCCGTCACCGACGGTGAAATACATCTGCTTGGAAAAGCGCGCGGCTCTAAGATGGGGAACAATCTGCTCGTTCAGGAGATTGACGAGGCGGGCGGCATTGATTTCAGCAAGCCGGTGCTGCTTGGCTACAGCGGACTTTCCGATGCGCTTTTATTGAAGTACATCGAGGACAGCCGCCACATTTGGGAGGGGCATTTGCGGGAGGTTCGCTACACAACGGTGGGCAGCGTAATCGGAACACACCTTGGCCCCGGCGCGGTTGTGGTGGCGTTTTTCAAGAATAGCTAAAAGGCAGAACGGAACAATAGCGATTGAAGAAGCTGCAATAAAGGTATGGATCTTCCGCACCATCGTCAAATAAAACGGTGGTGCAGAAGGGCGTTTGCGCGATGCTGCGGGAGGAAAACCCCAAAGAGCAGCCTACGCACAGGCAGGACATCGACCGCTGAAAAAGCAGAGCGGAGGGACGGTAAAGCCCGTCCCGCCGTTCGTGTTTCGAGGGTTTGATTGATAAGGTGGAAGTTGTATTATTCACCACGATTATCGGTTACGTAAACAATGCAGGAAATTCCGGAAAGCATCGAAAAAATAAATGTTCTAATACCGCCCTCTCGGCTTGCCATGCTTCTACTGTTAGTGCAATCTCAAACACGCTTTTGGGACACATTAGCATAAAGCATTTGAGAAAAACCTGCCGCTGTGCATTGTTACCGCAGTCAGGCGGGGGTTCCTGGCAAAGACGATAAAAACCCGCAGTCCAAAATCTATCATATGCTTCCGCTGTGCCTTTTACACGGCGGCGTTCATTGAAAGCGTTCAATTTGCGAATAAATCGCATGTTGACTTTTCTACTTTCCTTGTGTATACTAATTTGCGAATGAATTGCAAATTGGAGGCGTGGTGACTTGTCCAGTTACAGCACGCAGCAGAGGAAGGCTCTGCTTGCCTATTTGAGCCGGCACCCGGATGAGCTGCTGTCCGCACGGCAAATTGCGGACGCACTGGCGGATGAAAAAATCAGCCTCAGCGCCGTATATCGAAACCTTGCACAGTTAGAGGCGGAAGAAAAAGTGCGGCGCAGCAGCAAGAGCGGCACGCGGGGGGTCTACTATCAGTACCTTGACGCCGAAAGCTGCAAGGGTGCGCTGCACATGAGCTGTGTAAAATGCGGCAGAACCTTTCACATGGCAAGCGGCAACGCCGCCCTGTTTGCAAAGCACCTGGCGCAGAGCGAGCAATTCACGCTGGACGCCGCCGACACAGTTCTCTATGGCACCTGCGCGGATTGCAGGGAAGAATAACATTCGGAAGGAGGACAGGCTATGACCAAAAAATCTCGTTTGATCACAGGCTTGCTGGCAGCCGTGCTGGCGGCTGTCATGCTGTCCTCCGCTGTCTATATTGCGGTCGAAGCCAACCATAACTGCTCCGGCGAGGACTGCGCCATCTGCCACCAGCTGCAGGTCTGTGAAAATCTGCTCAAGAGCATTGGGCTTGCCGGTGCTGCTGCGGTTTTCGCCGCGGCGGTCGGGTATGCCCCGTGCAGGGTCATTCCCTCCTGCGCGGAGGTTGTCCGCACGTTTACTCTGGTTTCACTCAAGGTCAAGCTTTCAGATTAAATAAGAACTATTTACAAGGGTGTAGTCTATCCGTTTTCGGATAGGCTTTCGCGGTGTTGCCGTCACCCTTGTATTTTTGCGCCCAATTTTACGTTCTTATCATAATTTGGAGGTACATATAGTCTATGAAAAAGATAACTGCGCTGCTGCTTGCGCTTATGATGCTGGCCGGCGTCCTTGCCGGCTGCGGAAAGCCGAAGGATGCCGGAAAAGCCGGCAAATTGAAGGTCGTCACGACCATCTTCCCCGCATACGATTGGGTCAGGGCGATCCTGGGTGACAAGGCGGAGAACGCCGAGATCACCATGCTGCTGGATAACGGCGTTGACCTGCACAGCTATCAACCCACCGCCGATGATATTGTCAAGATCTCCGATTGCGACTTGTTTGTCTATGTGGGCGGCGAGTCCGATGGCTGGGTGAAAAATGCTCTGAAAAGCGCCGCCAACAGGAATATGAAGGTCATCAACCTGCTGGAGGTGCTGGGTGATTCCGTGAAAACGGAGGAGACCGTTGAGGGTATGCAGGAGGACGGTCACGGTCACAGCCACGATGAACAGCTCACGGAGGATGACATCAAGGATCGCACCCTCTCGGATTTCGCCGGTGCGTGGAAGTCCCTGCACCCCTATCTGCTGAACGGCGACCTGGACAAATTCTGCCAACACAGGGCGGAGGAGGACGAGGACAGCTCGACCACAAAGGATACCTATTTGGAAAAGTATAAGACCTCGTGGCAATGCGACGCCGAGAAGATTTCTATCAGCGGGAACACGATCACCTTCACTTATGGAGACGGAAAAACCGTTTCCGCTGAATACACCTATGCCGGTTATCAGCCGAAGCGGAATGACGAGGGCGAGATCCGCAGCGTCCGTTATCAGTTCGAAACCACCAGTGCCGATGCGCCCAAATATGTGCAGTTCAACGACCACGGCCACGAGCCGGGCGAGGCGGAGCATTTCCATATCTACTTCGGCAACGATGGCTTCGATGCCTTAATGAGCGCCAAGACCAATCCGTTTTTTGTGAAGGACACGCTTTCCGTAGAGGACATTCTTGACGAGCTGATGGGCCACGACCATGGGGAGGAAGCTGACGAGCACGTCTGGCTGTCTTTGAAGAACGCCAAAACACTGGTGGGCGCGATCTCCAACGCTTTGCAGGAGTTTGACCCTGACAACAAGGATACCTACGCCACCAACGCTGCGGCTTACATCGAAAAGCTCTCCGCGCTGGATGGCGCGTACCAGTCTGCCGTGGACGGCGCGGCGCACAAAACCGTGCTGTTCGGTGATCGTTTCCCGTTCCGCTATCTGGTGGACGATTACGGCCTGCGCTACTATGCCGCCTTTGCGGGCTGCTCCGCCGAAACCGAGGCCAGCTTTGAAACCGTTTCGTTCCTTGCAAAGAAGGTGGATGAGCTGGGACTTCCCTGCGTGCTGACCATCGAGGGCGCACAGCATAGGATCGCGGAAACCATCGTTCAGAACACCGCCGGGAAGAAGCAGAAGGTGCTGACCATGGATTCCATGCAGTCCACCACCTCCAAGGACGTGGCAAACGGCGCCACCTACCTTTCCGTTATGGAGAAAAATCTCTCCGTGCTGAAGGAAGCGTTAGGGTAAGGAGGTAGGTCTATGGCTCAGCTCACTTGTCAAAGGCTCTGTGTCGGCTACGATGGGCAGTCCGTTCTCCAAGACCTCACCTTTGAGCTCCTGGCAGGCGACTACCTCTGCATCGTAGGGGAAAATGGCTCCGGCAAGAGTACTCTTATGAAAACGATCCTCGGCTTGCAGACGCCCATCAGCGGCAGCATTTTGACAGGCGACGGGCTGAGGAAAAATGAGATCGGCTATCTGCCGCAGCAAACGCAGGTACAAAAGGACTTCCCGGCATCCGTGAGAGAGATCGTTCTCTCCGGATGCCAGGGACGCTGCGGCAGCCGTCCTTTTTATAACAAAGAAGAAAAGAAACTTGCGGCGGAGGCCATGGAGAAAATGCAGATTACACGGCTTGCAAGGCGGTGCTATCGCGAGCTGTCCGGTGGGCAGCAGCAGCGGGTGCTGCTTGCCCGCGCACTGTGCGCCACGCAAAAAATGCTGCTTCTTGATGAGCCCGTTTCCGGACTTGACCCCAAGGTGACGGCGGAAATGTATACGCTCATCGAAAAGATCAACCGTGAGGACGGCATCACCGTGATCATGATCTCTCACGATGTGGCTGCCGCCGTCCGATTCGCCAGCCATATTCTGCATATTGGCGACACCGTTTTCTTTGGGACAAAGGCGGACTATCTTCAAAGCCCGCAAGGGCGGCTGTTTGACGTGAAGAAAGGCGGTGACAGCCAATGACTGCTATCTTGGAAAAGCTGGCCCTCTATTGGGCATATCCCTTTGTCCGCTATGCGCTCATTGTCGGTGTGCTGATCGCGCTTTGCTCCTCCCTGCTGGGCGTGACGCTGGTGCTGAAGCGGTTTTCCTTCATTGGTGACGGTCTGTCCCACGTGGCGTTTGGCGCAATGGCGATCGCCGCCGTGCTGCAGATCACCAACAAAATGCCCCTTGTAATGGTCATTACCATCCTCAGCGCCGTGCTGCTCCTGCGCACCGGACAGAATACGAAGATCAAGGGCGACGCCGCCATCGCCATGATCTCGGTGGGAGCACTGGCTATCGGGTATCTTCTGATGAACATTTTCTCCACCTCGTCCAATCTTTCGGGCGATGTGTGCAGCACGCTGTTCGGCTCCACCTCCATTCTGACGCTGTCCCCCGCAGAGGTATGGCTGTGCGTGGGAATGTCGGTGCTGGTCGTGGCGGTGTTCATCCTGTTCTACAATAAGATCTTCGCCGTGACTTTTGACGAGAGCTTCGCAAGGGCGACCGGCACGAAGGCGGGGCTTTACAACCTGCTGATCGCCGTCGTCGTTGCGGTCATCATCGTGCTGGCGATGAACCTTGTGGGTTCCCTGCTGATCTCCGCACTGGTGATCTTCCCGGCGCTGTCCGCCATGCGGATGTTCAAGAGCTTTCGCAGCGTGACCATCTGCGCGGCAGTCCTTTCGGTTTTCTGTGCGCTGCTCGGCATTCTGGCGTCCATTCTCGCCGGTACGCCGGTAGGTTCCACCATCGTCGCCGTTCAGATCGGCGCTTTCGGTCTGTCGTGGCTGGCAGGCACGGTATTGGGAGGTGTTCGCAGATGAAAAAACTATTGTGCGTTTTGCTGATTGCCCTAACTCTTGTACCTCTCGCCGCCTGCGGAGGTGAAAAAGATAAAGTGACTGCTGCAGCTGATTCAGCCGATAACCAAGCGCCAGAGGCTTCTGTTTCACAAAAACAGCCCTCAGAAAAGAAATCGGAGTCTAAGCCTGCAGCCTCTGAACCAACGCAAAGCACAGACGGTGTTGATGTTGACCTCACAAGGCTTAGCAGTACAATGGTATATTCCGAAGTCTATAATATGAAGAACGCCCCCAGCGATTATATTGGAAAAACCATTAAAATGACGGGACAATTTGTATATTACGAAAACCCTGATACGAAAGCCCAATACTTCGCCTGTATCATTGGCGATGCAATGGCTTGCTGCTCACAGGGATTGGAGTTTGTACTGACCGGTAAGCATACCTATCCGGATGATTATCCGGAGCTGGGCAGCGAGATTACGGTTAGTGGTACATTTGAGTTATATGGGGAAGGAGACAACCGATATTGTCGGCTGGTTGATGCGGAAATGATTGGGCAATAAAGCAGCAGCCTGCAAAAAAACAGACAGCTTTCCGCCTAAGTCGTATTTCTGCGTGAGAGTCGGCGAAAGCTGCCTGTTTTGCTATGGAACTGACTATCGGCGCGATAGCGAGGCATTTTGACCATAGCTTTGTCATCTGCTTCTTCACTGTATATGAGCATTGACTTTGCGGCATTCAGCCTATAGCAGGAACTCTCAAGGTTTCACTTGCGAAATGGCAGAATCCCTGCTATAATATTTATGTAAGTTTCAGAATTGCCGCCGAGCAATTACAGTGAATGAGTAACACAGTGCCTGAGGATGAAAGTCTTCAGGCACTTTTGTTTCTTCTGCCTCTCACAAACAGAGGCGCAGACGGGGACGGCGGGGAGTATGCCCCCTCCCTGCTATCAATTTCATATCTGGGATCCTTGGGTCCAAAAGCGCTTAGAGAGCTTCGGTTCTTTAAGTGCTTTTTTATATAGATCGGAGCCTAACCGCTCCCTTACTCTTTGCTCCGGGGAGCCTTTCGTCATACCCGTACGCAAGGACTCCGGAAGAACTTCTTGAAAAAGTGGAAGAAGCACAGCGCCAAATTGAGGATGGAGGTCCGCTGTCATATACGCAGTTCAAGCGAGTATGGCAGTATATCGTCACAAGATCAACAAAGGAACGTACCTATGTCCGGTATATCAATGGGCAGAAAATTCAGCGCACGGTAACGCCGAAGTTGGGAGAAAAAGCAGCGCATAATGGAAATGTGGTGTACACCCTTGAAAACCCAGTAAAATCAACGGTTTTCACCCGTAAGACAGAAAGCAGTACGGCCTCAAAGCAGCCCGTCGCGCACCTCAGTTCAGCAAGCGCTGAGCTTACGAAGAGACTGCTTCCAAAGCCTTGGAGCGTCAAGGCTGCATAGGACAGGCAGCAAGCCTGCCTCCCATTGGAACAAAAAACGGCGTGACCGCAAGGTCACGCCGTTTTTCTGTGTTCTGCTTTACGCCGCCGGGACGGCCTTGGCCACGCTGTAAGCCTGCAGGATGCTGCCCTCGCCCTCGGCATACTTCACCGTCACCGTGTCGCCCACGTTGAGGATCACGGCCTCCGGAGCCTCGGCGGCGGAGATGGTGTAGTACACCGTGCCGTCGGAGAGCTGGAGGTAGTACCAGGTGTTGCCATCCATAACGGCGCTGCGGAGGTCAGCGATGACGCCGGTGACCTCCCCCTGATCCGAAGCGGAGGGCTCCGTATCCGCCGGGTCAATGAGGTTATACCGGGCCAGCATCTGGCGATAGTTGCTCTCGCATTCCGCCACGCTGCCGCCGGTGGCCACGATCTGGTACTGGCTGACGTTGACCATGGCGTACATCTTCACCAGACCGGCGGCGTCCTTCAGCGCCATGAAGTAGCTGGGCTGATCTGCGATGTTCAGCAGCAGAGGGAAGGTGGCGGTGTAGTTCATCTGCTGCACCTGCCCCCGTGCCGAATCCATGGCGGAGTACTCCTCGGCGCCGGCCACGGAGTAAAAACGTGTCTCCTTGGTGCGCTGGTTGGAGAGGATGAAGCCGATGTTGGACTGATCCGACACCACCGACGTGATGCCGGTGTACATATACACGTCGTCTCCGATGGCGATGTAGTTATAGCCATCGGTGGTAACGGTGACATCCCGCTGGCCGAACAGGGAGTTGATGAAGCCGTGGATATAGGTACCGTGGTAGTCGTACTGCTGGACGATGAGATCCGCCGTGTAGACGTGATCCACCCAGTCCGGCACATCCTTGGCGTCATAGTACTGATGCTCCCCGGTGACGGCGTTCACCAGCACGGCCCCGTCGATGTCCGTGCCGCCAAAGAGCCCGATGGTTTTTCGGATCCGGGGGCAGACCCAATAGGGATTGCCGCCCTCGTCGATCTCGAAGGCCGGCTTGTCAAAGATATAGGTGGGGTAGTGGAACTGCAGATAGCGATAGAGGTTGCGGCCGAAGTGCTCGGCGGTGGTGTAGCGGATGCCCTGCTCCAGACGCACCACCTCCACATTCTGGGTCACCATGTCGATGATAAGATAGGCGGGCAGACCCTCAGAGCGGTTGTTGAACCACTTGATCCAGTCCCCGTACCGCAGGGGCGTCACCCGCACCGGGCGGCCCTTGTAGTTGATTTGCGTGTACTCCTCCGCCACCTCGAACTGGGACACCATGTCCGACAGCTCACCCAGCTTGCGGTTGCCCAGCTTCTCGGCGGAGTCCTTGTCCAGCATGGGGATCTGGTCATAGCTGATCTCCTCCACCTCGGTGGCGAAGTCACCGGTCTCCACCGTCAGCAGATCCCGGTAGGACCCGGCCCGGATCACCTGCCAGCCCACGATACCGCCCACGATGGCCACGGCTACCAGCGCCACGGCGATTATCATGGGGATGCGGCACTGCTTCTTCACGAAGCCAAAGTAGCCCTTGGCCCCGCTGCCCTGAAACCCGGAGGTCAGCACGGCGCAGCCGCAGTACACAGCGCAGCACAGCAGCATGAAGAAATAGAACTCCTCCGCCTGCAAATTGATGGGCGGCAGCACCACATAGAAGTACACCGCCGCAAAGATCAGCGTCACCGCCAGATTGATGAGGGTGCGGCTCAGGGGCGTGCCGATGGCCTTGTGCTCCTTTTTGGGCCGTGGAGGCCGCTTCCCGAAGGGACTCTGCCTGCCGCCGAAGCCCTGAAAATTGGGGTCGTTCCAGTTGGTGTTCATAAATGCTCCTTTCGGGAAACAGGCTGCGGCCGGTCTCCTCTGTCATATTCTGCAACTACTTGTAATATTATAAGAAAAGTATACGAATCGTATTCATCAAACCACCTGAAACAGATAGAATTTCAGGTAATTGGTCTCCTCCACGCCCCACAGAATGGGGTGGTCGCAGCACTGCTGCCGGGCCTCGATCTGCCGCAGCTGCACCCCGGCATCCTTGGCCGCCGAGCGCAGCATCTTCAAAAACAGCTCCTCCGTGGCGAAGTGGCTGCAAGAGCAGGTGGCCAGATAGCCGCCCCGTGGCAGCAGCCGCATGGCCCGGTAGTTGATCTCCTTATAGCCGGTCATGGCCCGCTGGGTGGTCTTGCGGCTCTTGGTGAAGGCCGGGGGATCCAGAATGATGAAGTCGTACCGCTTGGGCTGCTGCTCCAGCTGGGGCAGCAGGTCGAACACATTGGCCGCCACGCACTCCATCACGTCGGAAAGCCCGTTGCGCCGGGCGTTTTCCCTGGCACACGCCACGGCGAACTCCGACACGTCCACCGCCGTGACGTGCTTGGCTCCGCCCCGTGCGGCGTTCAGGGCAAAAGAGCCGGTGTGGGTGAAGCAGTCCAGCACCGTCCGGCCACGGGCCAGCTTGGCCACCGCCTGCCGGTTGTACTTCTGATCCAGAAAGAAGCCGGTTTTTTGCCCGTTTTCAAAGTCCACGGTGTAGCGGATGCCGTTTTCCTCAATATCCACCGCTGTAAAGTCCGGAGCCTTTTCACCGCCCACGGGATGCCAGCCCTTGCCCTGCTCCATGCCCTCCAGACCACGGATGGCCACGTCGTTGCGCTCATATACGCCCACTACGTCCTGCCCGTCGGAGCGCAGCACCTCCAGCAGCAGGGAGAACAGCTCCTCCTTGATGAGCTCCATGCCCAGACACAGCACCTGCGCCACCAGCACACTCTCGAACCGGTCCACCGTCAGACCGGGGAAGCCGTCGGCCTCTCCGAAGATCACCCGGCAGCAGCGGCTATCCTCCGGCCCCATGACGGTCTTGCGATAGTCCCATGCGTACTGGATGCGCCGCCAGAAGGCCTGGTCGAACCGGTCGTTGGGGTTCCGGGACAGCACCCGTACCCGGATGCGGGAGCGGCTGTTGAAAAAACCGCAGCCCAGCCAGCTGCCCCGGCGGCTGATGACGTCCACCAGCTGTCCGTCGGACACGGGGCCGCTGAGTCCCGTGACCTCCCCCTCATAGACCCAGGGGTGTCCGCCCACCAGAGCGGCCTCCCCCTTGGGGGTGATGGTGATCTGCGGATAGGGACGCTGCGCTTTCATAGCGGCCACCTGCTTTCTGTCAAGGTTTCTTCATTATATCACAGCTTTCCGCCTCCGTAAACACCGCCGTCCACGGAAAAATCCGCCAGACTCCATTTCCCGACAGCTTTTCCCGCCGCCGGTGGCTACAATAGGGGAAAAAGGAGGGCTTGTCCATGAAGTTTCACCTCCCGCTGCCCGGCAGACGGCTCCGCCGCATCCTGACGCTGCTGGGGCAGGCGGCGCTCTGCTGCGTCCTCACCGCTGCCCGGCTGGGAGGACTGTACGCCCCCTTCAGTCTGGCGGCGGCCGCCGCCGCAGGGCCGGGCCTGCCGGGCCTGCTTTCCCTGTTGGGTGTTACCGGCGGAGCGCTGCTGTTTCTGGATTTTCAACCGGGGCTGCGCCATGCCGCCGCTGCCGTGCTGCTTTTCGCCGCCCAGACGGCCTTCTGTGATACGAAGCTCTACCGCCGCCCCGCCTTCCGGCCCCTGACGGCGGCTCTGTCTCAACTGCTGATCCAGTCGGTGTACCTGCTGTACCGCCCCCTGAGCCAGTGGGTGCTGTGCCTGACAGCCTCGGCGCTGCTGGCGGCTGCCACGGCCCTGCTGACCGCCCACGGAACGACCCTCCGGCAAAAGGGACTGCTATACGCCGCCGCCCTGTCGCTGGCACTGGTGCCGGTGACGGTAGAGGGCCTGTTCTCCGTGGGGAAAGCCCTGCTGATGACGGAGCTGCTGCTCCTCTCCCGCCGCCTGCCGCCCCTGACGGCGGGACTGGCGGGGGCCTGTGCGGGCCTTGCGGCGGATTTGGTGCCGGAGACCCCGGCGCTGCTGCTGACGGTGGCCTACGGCTGCGGCGGAGCGCTGGCCGCCTTCTATGGCCGTCTGCCCCGCATCCTCCCGGCGGCGGCCTTTTCTCTGCCCACCATCGCCTTTGCAGTGCTGCTGGATGTCGGTCCTCCCCGACAGCTGCTGCTGTCATGTCTGGCGGGCGGTGCGGCCTATCTGCTGCTGCCCCGGCGCTGGCTGCCTCCCTGCGCAGAGCGTGCCGCCCGGGCGGATGCACCCGGAGAGACGGCAAAGCCCCGCCGGCTGGAGCAGTCCGCTGCGGCTCTGCGCTCCCTGTACGACAGCTTCTTCCGGGACACGGCCCCGGCCCCGCCGGAGAATCCCTCGGTGATCTTCGACCGGGCGGCGGAGCAGGTGTGCCGCTCCTGCGTCCTGTGCGCCAACTGCTGGCAGCAGAACTATAACGCCACCTACAACGCCTTCAATGATGCCTGTCCGGCGCTGCTGCGCCGTGGCACGGCCCAGTCGGAGGATTTCCCCCTGTACTTCACCGCCCGGTGTGTCCATCTGCGGGAGTTTATCGCCGCCGTCAACGAGGAACTGCGGCTTTTCCTCCTGCGCCGCCAATATCATCGCCAGCTGAGCTGCTCCCGCCGTCAGGCTCAGGAGCAGTACGCCCAGATGGGGGATCTGCTGGCGGCAGCAGCCCACGCCCCGGCGGAGGAGCCCACCGTCCCCATGGGCTATCGGGTGTCCTCGGCCCTGCGCCCCAAGGAGGGACAGCAGCTGTGCGGCGACCAGCTGGCCACGGTGGAGACAGGCGGGATGCTGTACCTCCTGCTCTCCGACGGCATGGGCAGCGGCCCGGAGGCCCACCGGGAGGCGGCGCTGACGGTGCGGCTGCTGGAGCAGTTCCTGCGGGCGGGCATTGAACCGGCTCCGGCCCTCAAGACCCTGAACTCGGCGCTGGCCCTGCGGGGGGAGACCGGCGGGGCCTTCACCACCATCGATCTTTTGGCTCTGCGCCGCTCCACCGGCGAGGCCACCCTCTATAAATACGGCGCTGCGCCCTCCTATCTCAAGCACACCGCCCACGTTACCCGCTTCACCGCCCATTCCCTTCCGGCGGGGCTGCAGGCCACGACGGAGCCGCCGGAGGTCACTCGGCTGGCCCTCCCGGCAGGCAGCTATTTTGTCATGATCTCCGACGGCATCGCCGACGAGAACAGCGACGAGTGGCTGCAAAATCTGCTGGCGGGGTGGAACGGCACCGACGTCCACGCCCTGACGGCGCTGATCCTGTCGGAATCCCGCAGCCGCAGGGGACTGGAGGACGACTGCGCCGTGCTGGCGGTACACCTGCCCCTGCCGGGAGAAAACCGCCCCCGGCAGGTATAACCGCCGCCGACGCCGGAAATACTCTATCTGTCAAACATCACCGGACAGAGGAGGGCGTGGCCTTGGTAAAAGGTATTTCCAGACGGGTGATCGTGGTGGAGTCCCCCGATCCCCATATTTTCGAGCAGGCGATCTTCATTCTCAGCAACGACGCCGCAGGCGGCGGCGTCTCATCCCAGCAGGTGGTGGAGCAGGCGGTCCGCATCGCCAAGAGCTACGCCCGCACCCACGGGGCTCCGCCCCGGCGCAGACGGCTTACCACATGGATGGCGGCGCTGCTGGGCGGCGGTGTCATCGGCCTGCTGTGGCTGGTGCTGGCCCTCGTCTGAGGGACGGCGTTTTCAATGCTTTATCCATTTTTTCTCCTCACTTGGGGCGGACAGCTGACTGTCCGCCTCCCTTTTTTGCCCCGTTAGCTTGTGCCGCAGGTCAAAAAAATACTCCGGCGGGACACAAGGCGTGTCCCGCCGGAGCAAACATCTTATTCGTCCCCGAAGCGGAGGATATCCTGCGCCACAGGCTGGTAAAACAGCCGCTCCACCTCCGAAAATTCACGGGTCTGCCCCATGATCCACATGAGCTTGGCCACGGCGGCCTCGGTGGTCATGTCGTAGGCCTCCAGCAGCCGGAGGGTGCTCTTCAGGTGTCCCCCCACATGGTATACCGTCAGGTCGCTGCCCTCGTTGGGGACCTGCGTGGTCATGACCACGATCTTGCCCCGCTCCACCCCACGGCGCACCACGTCGTAGAGGTGTCCGCCGTCGTATTCCGGCAGGCCGCCTACGCCGAAGCTCTCGATGATAAGACCGTCATAGCGATCCAGCATGAACTCCGCCAACGCATCCTCCGTGCCGGGGATCAGCTTCAGCAGCCCCACATGGGGATCCAGCCGGTCATAGAACAGGGGCCGTGGCCGGCTCTCACAACGGATGTACTGTAACAGATGCTCATCCTGCACCACCGCCAGATCGGGGTAATTGACGCTGGAGAAGGCCCGGAAGCTCTTGGAGTAGGTCTTGCGGGCACGGGTCCCCAGAATGACCCGGCCGTTAAAGACGATCTGCACGCCGCCGCAGCCCCGGCAGGCATAGAGAAAGGCGTCGGTGAGGTTGCGCTTGGAGTCGGTGCCATCGAACCAGATGGGCTTCTGGGCGCCGGTGAGGATGATGGGCTTGGGGCTGTCCTGAACCAGATAGCTCAGGGCCGCCGCCGTATAGGCCATGGTGTCCGTGCCGTGGCTGATGACGAAGCCGTCGTAGTCGTCGTAGTGCTCCCGGATGGCTTGGGCCGTCCCCAGCCAGTGGGTGGGATGGATGCTGGTGCTGTCCAGACTATACAGCTGGATGCAGTCCACATGGCACAGCTGGGCGATGCGGGGAAGATAGGACAGCAGCTGGTGGGTGTTCAGCTCCGGCGTCAGGCCCTCCGGCGTCATCTCCGAGGCGATGGTGCCGCCGGTGCCGATCATGAGGATCTTTTTCATAGGAATGGCTCCTCTCTCACGGCCTACGCCGTGGGCAGTAAATGAAAAGTGCTTTACAACTCCCGGTTTTCCAGTGCCGCCAAGCCGAATCGGGCGGCCTGCAGCAGTCGGGGCTTCTCCTCCGCCGGTGCGGCGTCGTATCTCTGGCGCAGGTCTCGGAGGAACAGGCCCCGCAGGGTGTCCTCTCCGCAGTGCTCCCACAGATCCCGGCAGCGGGTGGTGCGGTCCTGTAGCTCCAGATAGAAGCAGTCCGGGGACAGGGCGTCATAGAGGGCGTCCAGCCGGGGCGGCTCCTCCGTCTCGCCGGTGAGGACCATGCGGAAGATGTCCGTCTCCGGGTGTGGGGGCAGCTCCCGGCGCAGCGCCTCCAGCGGGTCAACGCCGGTGACATCCGCCGTCAGCCACTGATACCGGCGGCGGGCAAAGGGAACGAAGGTGAGCTTCACCTGTCCCGGTTCCACGGTGCCGGTGAGGAAGCCCTTGTCCCCCAGCTCGTCGAAGCCTCGGCCCTCCGGGCAGCCGGGATAGGCCCAGAAGGTGCGTCCTGCCTGCTGCACGCCGCCGAAGGCGTGGACGTGGCCCAGCGCCAGATAGTCGGCGCCGCTCTGCTCCACATCCTTCAGGGTCATGGCCCGGTAGCGGCTGTCCCGGACGCCCACCTCTCCGTGGAGCAGCAGGATGCGGGCCAGCCCCTCATCCTCCGGGTCAAGAGAGCCGGGGATCCCGGCGGGAGCGGCGGGGGAGGCGAAAGCGGCTCCGTATACCACGCAGCCGTATTGGGGGAAGGGGAGTCGCTGGAGCCGCTCCTCCCGGAAGATGTGGACGTTTTCCGGCCACAGCAGCCGGGCGTAGGGGCTGGAGGCGGCGTAGAAGTCGTGGTTGCCGGGGGCGATGACGGCGTGGCCCCGGAAGCGGGCCAGAGACTGGGCCAGCTCCTGTGCCGTCTGGCCGTAGAGCTGGTCAGAGTCAAAGAGATCCCCGGCCAGCAGCAGCAGCTCCACGCCGTGGTCATTGGCGTAGTCCACCAGCCGGTCCGTCAGCTGGCGTGCCTCCTGGCGGCGCAGCCGGGCCTTCTCCTCCGGCAGGGCGGTAAAGGCGCTGTCCAGATGGAAGTCCGCCGTGTGTAGAATTTTTGCCATAGCGTCCTCCTTTTATGCCTCCTGCCAGCCACGGCAGAGGTCTACCCATCGGCAGAACCGCTCTCCGCAGCAGCGCTCCAGCTCCGGGCAGGTCAGCTCAATGGCGGAGGCGGCGCTGCCCACAGCGGGGAACACCGTCTCGAACCGCCGCAGAGACTCGTCCAGATACACGGACACGTTCTCCGGCAGGGCGAAGGGGCATACGCCGCCCACGGCGTGGCCGATGCGCTCCACGGCCTCCTCCGGTGTCAGCATCCTGGCCTTGACGCCGAAAAAGTGCTTGTATTTGCTGTTATTGATGCGGGCATCCCCGGCGGCCACCACTAAGATGGGCCGCTCTCCCACCTTGAAGCTGAGAGTCTTGGCGATGCGGGCGGGGGCCACCCCCAGAGCGGCGGCAGCCAGCTCCACCGTGGCGCTGGAAACCTCCAGCTCCCGGATGCGCTGGGCCACCCCATAGGGCGTCAGGTACGCCCGGACCTTTTCAACAGACATGGCTCATTTCTCCTATGTGATAGAACCTGCGTGACGGGTCCTATGTGACAAATTTTATGTGGCAAATGTTGTGCTCAGCGGATATCCACCCGCTCCACTGCCGTACACAGGCCCGTGGCGCTGTCCAGCGTGAAGAGCGCCCCCTGAGCCTTGCAGGGGCCGGAGGCAGGGCGGAAACGGCCCGGCAGACCGCCTAAGAACATCTCCACCGACTGCTGGGGCTGGATGCCCAGCACCGACTCCACGGCGCCGGTCATGCCCAGATCCGTCAGGTAGCCGGTACCCTTGGGGAACACCCGCTCATCGGCGGTGGGGACGTGGGTGTGGGTCCCCCACAGGGCGGAGACCCGGCCGTCCAGATAGTAGGCCATGGCCAGCTTTTCGCTGGTGGCCTGAGCGTGAAAATCCACCACCGTGAAGGTGGGAGCGTCCGGCTCCGCCAGCAGGCGGTCCGCTGTGGTAAAGGGGTTGTCGCTGCCCCATGACAGATCGCAGCGGCCGATGAGGGAGATGACCCGGATGCGGAAGCGGCCGCAGTCGTAGACTCCCACACCACGGCCCGGCGTGCGGGGGGAAAAGTTGGCAGGCCGCAGGATGTAGGGACTGTCCTCCAAATAGTCAGCGATCTGCATTTTGCCCCACGTATGGTTGCCCAGCGTGATGACATCGGCGCCGGCGGCGAAGAGATCCTCCGCCTGATCTGGGGTCAGCCCTACGCCGGAGACATTCTCCCCGTTGACCACGGTGAAGTCCACGCCGTGGACCTTCTGAAAGGGACGCAGGGTACGGGCCAGATGGCGGGTGCCATCCTCGCTGGTAACATCTCCCAGTGCCAGCACACGAAATTCCATAGGGTATCCTCCCGGTGAATTGGTACATTCTGCGGACAAAGGTGGACATGGTAACTGGACATGGCTCTGTCCGCTGACAGTCCTATTATACCACAAAACTGTCAGGGCGCAACGTCTTATTCCCGGCCGGAGATGATAGGGCTTATTTCCAGCCAAGGATGCAGAGGATCATCCCCGGCCGAGACTGCGAAGGATCATTCCCAACCGCCTGCTCATAGGCGGCGATGTCGTCGGCGCAGAATACGCCGTCGGTGCTCGCCTCCGTCAGATCCCCCAGCGTGGTATAGTAGGCGGTCATATAGCGGTGAAGCGCCTGCTGCTGGCCGTCGGTGAGGGGGAAATCACCGGTTTCGATAGAACCACTGACGGCGACGGGAGCGGCGGGGGCAGCGACGGCGCTGTCTAACGGGGCGGCTTCCGACGGGGCGGCTTCCGACGGGGCGGCTTCCGACGGGGCGGCTTCCGATGGGGCGGCCTCCTGAATGGCTGTGCTGCTATCGACACCATCCTTTTCGGCGGAGGCATGGAGCATTGGATACAGGGCAATGGCCGGCAGCAACAGCAGCAGGGCCGGCGAAAGAATGAGTGGAATGCGTTTCATGGCAGAGTCCTCGATTTTTCGGGTTTTGAGGACAGGATATCACCGCTTCCTAAAGCAAAGTTAAAGGACATAAAGAAACGGCGCACCACTGCTGCGGTGCGCCGTTGGGGACGATGCGTATTGGGAAGGATGTTTACTTGGCGTATTCCACAGCCTTGGTCTCACGCAGCACGTGGACCTTGATCTGGCCGGGATACTCCAGCTCGTTTTCGATGCGGTGGGCCAGCTCACGGGCCAGGATCACCATCTGATCCTCAGAGACCTGTTCGGGCTTCACCATGACACGAACCTCACGGCCCGCCTGAATGGCGTAGCTCTTCTCCACGCCGGGATAGCTGCTGGTGATCTCCTCCAGCTTCTCCAGACGCTTGATATAGTTCTCCAGATTCTCACGGCGTGCGCCGGGCCGGGCGGCGGAAATGGCATCGGCTGCCTGCACCAGACAGGCCACCAGCGTCTTGCACTCCACGTCGCCGTGGTGGGCCTGAATGGCGTGGAGGACGTCCTCCTTCTCCCGATACTTCCGGCAGAATTCCACGCCCAAGGAGACGTGGGTACCCTCCATCTCATGGTCCACGGCCTTGCCGATATCGTGCAGCAGACCGGCACGCTTGGCGGTCTGGACGTCGGCGCCCAGCTCCGCCGCCATCATACCGGCGATGTGGCTGACCTCGATGGAGTGCTGTAGTACGTTCTGACCGTAGCTGGTGCGGTAGTGCAGGCGGCCCAGCAGCTTCTGCAGCTCCGGGTGGATGCCCCGGACACCGGTCTCCAGCACGGCCCGCTCACCCTCGGAGCGGATGACGGCATCCACCTCACGGCGGGCCTTCTCCACCATCTCCTCGATGTGGGTGGGATGGATGCGGCCGTCGGCAATGAGCTTCTCCAGAGCCAGACGGGCGACCTCGCGCCGCACCGGCTCGAAGCAGGAGACAGTGATGGCCTCCGGCGTGTCGTCGATGATGAGATCGGCACCGGTGAGGGTCTCCAGCGTCCGGATGTTGCGGCCTTCCCGGCCGATGATGCGGCCCTTCATCTCGTCATTGGGCAGGGGAACCACACTGACGGTGATCTCGGCCACATGGTCGGCGGCGCACCGCTGGATGGCGGTGGCCACGATCTCACGGGCCCGCTGATCGGCCTCTTCCTTGGCGCGGGCCTCGATCTCCTTGATCTTGATGGCAGTCTCGTGGGTGACATCCGACTCCACCTGAGCGATCAGGTAATCCTTGGCCTCATCGGCGGTGAAGCCGGAGATGCGCTCCAGCATCTCCATCTGGCTGTGCTTGATGTTTTTGATCTCCTCCGCAGCCTTATCGGCGGCGGCGTGTTTTGCGGTGAGGGCTTCCTCTTTCTTCTCGATGGAATCCATCTTGTGATCGAGGTTTTCCTCCTTCTGCTGCAGTCGGCGCTCCTGCTTTTGCAGGTCAGCACGGCGCTCCTTGACCTCTCTCTCGTACTCGCTGCGGCTTTTCAAAATCTCTTCTTTGGCTTCAAGAAGTGCTTCTCTCTTTTTATTTTCGGAACTCTTGATGGCTTCGTTGATGATGCGGGTGGCTTCTTCCTCCGCACTGGAGATTTCTCTTTCCGCTACGTTTTTGCGATAGCGAATACCGAGGAGGAAAAAGATCACCGCCGCAACGACGAAGGCAGCAATGGATACGATCCAGCCGATTGTCGTCATGACAGATATTCCTCCTATGTTGTTTTAACGTATGAAAACGGATAGCTCCGTTCAGGGCAGAAAATAACCGAAGATCCCCCTTGAATCTCCGATGATAATCTTCCTAATAGTTTAATCGAATTGTGCAAAACTGTCAAGAGAAAAACCACATTCTGTTTATTATTTTCGCAGGTCGCCGGGGAGGCTCTGCCGACGTTTTACGACAGGCGGATAAAGGGGGCGCTGACGTAGCCCAGATGCTCCCCGTGGGACACCACGTACCAGTCCTGATAGCGGCCGTACACCGTCACGCCGTCGCCGTCGGGGAGCCGGGCCGTTACCGGGGACTGGAGGGAGGGGGCGGAGCGGAGGTTCACCGGGCCGCCGGAGACGGTGGATACCTGACCCGGCTGGGGAGTGGGGGCGGTGTAGGGCAGGCCAAAGTACTCCGTGAGGCTCAGCACCAAGTTGGCGGCGATGCGGGGGAGATTCTCCTGGATCCACAGGGCGTCGTCGGGGTTGTCGTGGTAGCCCAGCTCCAACAGCACCGAGGGGAACCGGGGCTGGCGTACCTCTCCCAGAGAGGTGGTGGCCCGTGTGGACACCTTCTCCGGCAGGGGGTAGATGTCCCGGAGGTTTTCCACGAACAGCTCCGCCGCCCGGCGGCCGTTGGCGCTGGTGGGATAGTAGAAGGCGAGAATGCCCCGGCTCCGGCCCCCGGCACCGGGGCCGGAGGCGTTGGAGTGGAGGGCCAGATAGAAGTCGTACTGTCCGGCGTTGGCCTGCCGGATGGAGGAGGCGGCGGTCATGTCCGGCGTATTGCGGGAGAACTGGATGCCGTTGAGCAGCAGAATGGGCTCCATGGCATCGGCCAGCAGGTTCATAAAGTATTCCTCTGACCCGGCGCCGGTGACGTAGGGGTTATATTCCTGGGTGCTGGGACTGAGATAGATCTTGGGCATGGAAATGGCTCCTTTCCGGAATGTTCCTGTGACAGTGTATGCGGGAGGGGAAGGGGGTGTTCTTTTGGGGGATACGGGGGTGACTTTCTTTCAGCAGTCCCTTTTGCGTAAGGAACGTGCCTCCGGCGGCTCGTTCTTCTTTTGTCTCCGACGGGTGACTTTCTTTCAATAGCGAAAGAAAGTCACCAAAGAACGCCAGCAGAAACCCATGGTTTCTGCACTTCCTTTTTGTGTACAAGAGCTGCATCCTAAGTCCCGCCGAAGCAGGGAATTGACTGCCTTCTACTCACGCTGCCGCTGCATTGTGAGGGTGAAAGAGATTGCTGTTCTACCGTGGGGAATCCGTATGTTCCGGCGGTAGACGCATCATTTTCTTCGCCTGAGCCGGGAGCGGCAGCGGGTCTGTTGCTGCGTCAATTCCCTTTATGGCCCATAACAAACGAAACTCTTGAGAGTAAAGGGAGTCCAGAGACCATTGGTCTCTGGCGGCTCTTTTGCCCACTTTTCCAGCTGCTGGGAAAAGTGGGCCGCCGGAGGCACGTTCCTTACGCAAACGTGCTATTGAAAGAAAGTCACCCGCCGGAGGCAATCGAAGAAAAAACTACTGGGAAAATATGCCGTCGGAGACAAAAGGAGAAAAGACTGCGGGGAAAGGACACCGCCGGGGAGCGAAGCACAAAATTCCGCAAAAAAGGATTGACATTTCTCTCATACCTGCTATAATCTGAAAACGGTTTTCATTTTCAAATCTGCGAGGTGACGCATATGACCTATATGACCCGGCAGCAGCAGGCAGTGCTGGACTGCATCGCCGCCTGCCCCGGCGGCTGCGCCACGGCCATGGTACTGGCGGACCGGCTCCGCAGCGGCGGTCAGTCCGTGGGACTGACCACCGTATACCGTCAGCTGGAGCGGCTGGAGAAGCAGGGGCTGGTCCACAAGCTGGTGACGGATGAGGGAGCCTGCTGGCAGTACTGCGACTGCCACGCCCACCGGGACTGCATCCTCCTGAAGTGCGAGGTGTGCGGGGCCATCCAGCACATGGACTGCGCTCATCTGGGGGAGCTGTATCAGCACGTTTTGCAGCAGCATCACTTCCGCATCAACCCCCGGCGGACGCTGTTCTACGGTCTGTGCGACCGGTGCAGCGGGGAGGAGCCGTCATGAGGCGGCTGCTGGCGGCGGTGCTGGCGGCGGTGGTGCTGCTCCCTGCGGTGGGATGCGCTGCCCGTCCGGCAGAGCCGGAGAGCGGCAAGCTGCGGGTGGTGTGCTCCCTGTTCCCCTACTACGACTTTGTGCGGGCCATTGGCGGGGAGGACGTGGAGGCGGAGCTGCTGGTCCCTGCCGGGCGGGAGACCCACAGCTTCGAGCCAACGCCGCTGGATGTGATCCGGCTGTCCCAGGCGGATGTGTTCGTCTACAACGGCGGGGAGAGCGAGTACTGGGTGGAGGAGATCCTGGATTCTGCCGGGGAAGAGATCCCCTACACTCTGCGGCTTATGGACTATGCCCAGCCGCTGGAGGAGGAGCTGGCGGAGGGGATGCAGGGGGCGGGCCACGACGACCATCATGACCACGATGACCATCATGACCACGATGACGGCCATGAGGACGAGGTGGGGTACGACGAGCACATCTGGACGTCACCCCGTATTGCCATGGGGCTGTGCCGGGCCATTGCCGAGACGCTGCAGAAGGCCGATCCGGCCCACGCACAGAACTACGCCCGGCGGCTGGAGGCGTATCTGGCGGAGCTGACGGAGCTGGATCAGGCCTTCACGGAGGCGGTGGCCGACGGCAATCGGCACATGGTGGTGTTCGGGGATCGGTTCCCGCTGCTGTACTTCTGTAAGACCTACGGGCTGGAGTACCGGGCGGCCTTCCACGGCTGCGCCGGGGATACGGAGCCGTCGCTGGCTACCCTGAAATATCTCATTGATAAGGTGCAGGAGGAGGGCATCCCGGTGGTGTATACCATCGAGCTAAGCAGCCGGAAGGTGGCGCAGGCCATTGCCGAGACCACCGGGGCCAAGGTGCTGACCTTCCAGTCCTGCCAGACCGTGTCCCGGCAGGACTTCGACGCCGGGGCCACCTACCTGTCGCTGATGCGGCAGAATATCGCTGCACTGAAGGAGGGGCTTGCCTGATGGATAAGGAAACGCTGCTGTCCTGCCGGGACGTGTCGCTGGGCTACGAGGGACACACCGTGTGGGAACATCTGACCTTCTCGGTATATTCGGGGGAATACCTGTGTATCGTGGGGGAAAACGGCTCCGGCAAGTCCACGCTTCTCAAGAGCCTGCTGGGGCTGCTGCCGCCGCTGAAGGGGGTCATCCGGCGAAGCGACACCGCAGGGGCGGTGGGCTATCTGCCCCAGCAGACCCAGGCTCAGCGGGATTTTCCCGCCACCGTCAGCGAGGTAGTGCTGTCGGGCTTTCTCAGCGCCCGTGGACGGCGGTTCTTCTACTCCGCCGCCGAGAAGTCGCAGGCGCTGATGCACATGGGCAAGCTGGGGATATTGGAATTGAAGGATCGGTGCTACCGGGAGCTGTCCGGCGGACAGCAGCAGCGGGTGCTGCTGGCACGGGCGCTGTGCGCCGCCCGGCGGCTGCTGATCCTGGACGAGCCGGTGACGGGGCTGGACCCTGCCGCCGCACAGGACCTGTACCGGACGCTGGCCTATCTCAACAAAAATGAGGGGCTGGCCATCGTCATGGTGACCCACGACCTGCAGAGCGCCCTGCAATACGCCGACACCGTGCTCTATGCCGGGCAGGGCAAGTGGTTTCACGGCACGACGGCGGAATATCTCGCCTCCCCCTACGGGCGGCGGTTCGGAGGTGAGCGGACATGACGCTGCTGCTGGAGATGTTTACCTATCCCTTTATCGTCCGGGCCTTTGCCGCCGGGGTGCTGCTGTCGCTGTGTGCGGCGCTGCTGGGGGTGCCGCTGGTGCTCAAGCGGTACTCCATGATCGGGGACGGGCTGAGCCATGTGTCCTTCGGGGCGCTGTCCGTGGCGCTGGCCTGCGGCTGGGCGCCGCTGCCGGTATCCATTCCGGTGGTCATCGTGGCGGCGCTGGGGCTGCTGCGAATGACGGAGCGCAGCCGCATGGGAGCCGACGCCGCCATTGCGGTGGTGTCCGCTTCATCACTGGCGGTAGGCGTCATCGTTACCAGCCTCACCACCGGCATGACCACGGACGTGGACAGCTATATGTTCGGCTCCATTCTGGCCATGACGCAGGCGGATGTGGTACTCAGCGCCCTGCTGTGCGTGGGGGTGCTGGTGCTGTTCGTGCTGTTTTACCACCGGCTCTTTGCCATCACCTTTGACGAGAACTTCTCCCGTGCCACCGGGGTGAAGGTGGGGCTGTACAACACCCTGCTGTCGGTGCTGACGGCCTTGACCATCGTGCTGGGGATGCGGATGATGGGCGCTATGCTCATCTCCAGTCTGGTGATCTTCCCGGCACTGTCGGCCATGCGGGTGAGAAAAAGCTTCCGGGGCGTGGTGGTGCTGGCGGGGGTGCTGTCGGTGCTGGGCTTCTGCGCAGGTCTCACCGGTTCGTATCTGCTGAGCACCCCGGTGGGGGCCTCGGTGGTGGTGGTAGACCTGCTGATCTTCCTGCTGTGCTGCGGTGTGCGGCGGGTGCGGGGCTGAGACTTAAAACGCTTTGGGCGGGACGCTGCGGGCTGCGGCGTCCCGTTTTCCCGCACGGGAGGGGAAAATGCCGGCTGAAAAAGCCGGTTTCGACGGAAAATCCCCGGAAAAGCTCTTGCAATCGCTGAAAAATCGTGCTATACTTACTGCATAGTAAGGTGGTATTGACTGGGAGTGGACGATTTGTCCGCTCTTTTTGTTGGTCATTTTTGTATCCTTAAAATATGGCGGACAGGAGGTTCCTATGGCAAAGAAGATCACCGAGCTGGTGGCGGAGGTAGCGGCGCCTGTGGCGCAGGAGCAGGGCTGCACCCTGTGGGACGTGGAGTATGTCCGTGAGGCAGGGCAGTGGTACCTGCGGCTGTACCTGGACAAGGAAGGCGGCGTGGACATCCTGGACTGCGAGGCTGTGAGCCGCAAGGTCAGCGACCTGCTGGATGAGCTGGACCCCATCGAGGCAAGCTATATCTTCGAGGTGTCCTCCGCTGGAGCGGAACGGCCTTTGAAGCGGCCCTCGGACTTTCAGCAGTTCATGGGCAGCCCCGTGCTGCTGAAAACCTATAAGCCCGTCAACGGCCGCAAGGAGTTCGCCGGGAGGCTGGCGGGCTACGACAACGGAGCCGTGGAGCTGGATATGGGCACGGCGCAGCCCCTGCGGTTTGAAAAGCAGGACATTGCGCTGGTGCGCCTGCGTGTGGAATTTTAAGCAACGACAGAAAGAATAGGAGTTACGATCATGAAATGCGATGAGATCTTTGCCGCACTGGCAATGCTGGAAAAGGAGCGGGGCATCCCTCAGGACTTTATGATGAACAAGATCGTTCAGGCCCTGACCACCGCCTACAAGCGGGACCACGAGGGTGTGGAGAACGTGGTGGTGGAGGTCAACGAGGAGAAGCGTGACCTGAAGATGTTCGTGCAGAAGGAGATCGTGGAGGAGGTGGAGAACCCCGGCTCCCAGATCTCTCTGGAGGAGGCCCGGCGCATCTCTGCCAAGTATGAGCTGGGCGGTATGGTGCGCTTCCCGGTGGAGAACGTGGAGTTCGGCCGCATTGCCGCCGGTAACGGCAAGCAGGTCATCATTCAGGGCCTGCGGGAGGCTGAGCACGGCATGATCTATGACGAGTGGGGCTCCAAGCAGCATGAGATCCTCACCGGCACCGTGTCCCGCATCGATCCCCGCAGCGGCAACGTCTATCTCCGCATCGGCACCGGCAACGAGGCTACCGAGGGCATCCTGAGCCTGAACGAGCAGGTCAGCACCGAGACCTACACCGAGGGACAGCTGCTGAAGGTGTATCTGGTGGAGGTGCGCCGTGGCACCCGTGGCCCGCAGGTCATGGTGTCCCGGACCCATCCGGGCCTTGTCAAGCGGCTGTTTGAGCTGGAGGTGCCGGAGATCTTCGACGGCACGGTGGAGATCCGCTCCATCGCCCGTGAGGCCGGCAGCCGCACCAAGATGGCGGTGTGGTCCGCCGACGAGAACGTGGATCCCATCGGCGCCTGCGTCGGCCCCCGTGGTCAGCGTGTGGCCGCCATTGTGGAGGAACTCCACGGCGAGAAGATCGACATCATCAAGTACTCCGAGGATCCCGCCGAGTTCATCGCCGCTGCGCTGGCTCCCTCCGATGTGGAGGAGGTGCGTCTGGCGGACGAGGGCAAGGTGTGCCGGGTCATCGTCCCCGACGATCAGCTGAGTCTGGCCATCGGCAAGGAGGGGCAGAACGCCCGTCTGGCTGCCCGGCTCACCGGGTATAAGATCGACATCAAGCCCGTGTCCCGGGCGGATGAATAAGTTCGTATCCTGAGAGGAGGCCCGTCATGCAGAAGGTGAAGAAGATCCCCCAGCGCCAGTGCGTGGGGTGCCGTACCAAGCGGGATAAAAGGGATCTGCTGCGGATCGTCAAGACCCCGGAGGGGGAGATCGTGCTGGATGCCACAGGCAAAAAGTCCGGACGGGGCGTGTACGTCTGTCCCGACCCGGAGTGCCTGCGGAAGGCACGGAAGTCCCGCGGGCTGGAGCGTGCGCTGGAGACGACTATCCCGGCGGAGGTATACGATGGGCTGGAGGCCCGGATGGGGGAGTAATGGAGCATATTTTATCAATGATCGGCCTTGCCAAAAAGGCGGGCCGTGTGGAGATCGGTGAGGAGCCGGTGGGCTCTGCCGCCCGCAGCAGGCACGCACGGGTCATTCTGGTGGCGTCGGATGCGGCGGCCAGCTCTGTGCGCCGGGCGTATGCCTTTGCACAGACGGGGGCCTGCCTGTGTCTGACCATCCCCGCCGACAAGGACGCCTTGGGGCGTGCGCTGGGCCGCAGCAGCTGCGCTATGGCAGCCATCACCGACGTGGGCTTTGCCGACGCCATCGTGAAAAAGCTGGCAGTCATGGATCCGGAGCACTATGAGCAGGCATCCCAGCGGCTGCAGATCAAGGCCCGGCGGGCCATGGAGCGGCGGGAGGAGCAGGCCCGGCACGAGAAGAACCTGCGCCGGGGCAAGAAGCGCACGGCTCCCCCAGAGCCGCCGCAGCCGGTGCAGGAGCCGCCCCGTGAGGCGGCGAAGGAAAAGCCCCGGCGTCCGGCCCGTCCGGGCCGCAGGCGCCCCGCTGCTCCGCAGCAGCGGTTTGCCGGCTCCCGGC
>OGXB01000074.1_pt1 | contig 77360 bp, 79 predicted proteins | sample 1576161 | NCBI WGS metagenome assembly OGXB01 (sample SAMEA3541474, study PRJEB24748) | human gut metagenome | biome: human gut; feature: human-associated habitat; material: faeces | place: China | collected 2012
AGTCGTGCTTGCCATGGTACTTGCGAGAGTTTTTCATATGGGACCGATCGCAGTGTGGATCGGAATGTTTACAGACTGGACGATCCGTGGAATTATTTATACAATACGATTTAAAAATAGAAAATGGCTTGCTCATCAGGTGATCTGATGTTCGTTGCGGATGATGACGGTTCGTGTTATACTGAAATGTATTTGAATGATCAAGAAATAATATAGAAGGGATACAAATAAAATGAAAGTATCAGATTTTACATTTGATTTACCAGAAGAATTGATCGCTCAGGATCCACTTGAGGACAGATCAAGTTCAAGATTATTAACATTAGATAAAAATACAGGAGAGATCGGACATGATGTCTTCCATAATATTGTAAATTATTTAAAACCGGGAGATTGTCTTGTGTTGAATAACACAAAAGTAATTCCTGCAAGACTGATCGGAGCCAAAGAAGAAACTGGCGGTAAAGTTGAAGTTTTACTTCTCAAGAGAAAACAGGACAATGTATGGGAAACTCTTGTAAAGCCAGGGAAAAAAGCAGCAATTCTTGCAAAATGCTTAATTATAAACGTTTTACGTTTAATTCTCGTCATTCTGTTTTTTATTGCATTTCTAAATATTACTTACACAAGCCGCCATACGGCGGCTACAACTGTATTTCTAGGCAATGAGGTATCAATAGAGAATGTAGCCAAGATTTTAGGACACTCTAATATAAAAATGACGCAGCACTATGCTAAAGTATTGGATAGCTCTATTATGCGAGATATGGTTAATGTAGAAAATAATTTTTTGATGCATAAGGATATTAACATTTAGTTACTTATGTTTTAGTATTAATATCTATCTTTGTGAAAAAATGTATGTATTATGAATTGCTCAAAATCTTTAGAATATTTAGTAATCAAAAAGGCGTATATTTTTAGACGCTTACAAAAAGATCCTGCAGTTTTTGTTGGATCTGAATTTCAGCAATACAAAGGATGGAGTTGTAATAAAAGTCGAATAACTAAAAAAGAGTTAGAAAAGAAGCTCACTATTCGCTTAAAAAATAAATTAGAAAAATTAGGCAAATTAGCTGAGAAAAGATATGAAAACTATCTTGGAAATTGTGGTGAAGTACATGCTGCCAATAAAGTATTGAAACAAAATCATACAATTGAAATAAATCAATTAACTTTTTCTAACGCGTATCGTCCACGGACATTACAAAAAATAGACTATTGCCAAAATTGTTTAGATACATTTAATATTAGTAATTAATGGCATATTTAGATAGTGAAATATTAAATAAAGACATGGATTGGTTTGTTAAGATAAATCAACATTATATTCATGCTGCTTCGGCTGGTGGAATGATTCCTACAGTTATTTATGAGAATGATGAGAAAAACAAATCATTAGCTCGTGCGATTAAACATATGCCCTCTCTTTTTAAAGAAGAGGAAATAGAAATCAATCCTTTTTTACGTCAAATATTACATTTAGAAGAACAACAGGAAGAGTTGTCTTTTGTTTTATCTGCATGTAATATTTCTTATGAAAATAATCCTATTGATACTTATATTAAGCGAATATATTGTTATTCATTCATGAAATTTGCTCAAAAAGGTTTTTTATCTTTTGATAAGACTGATATAAATAATTTTAATGATAGCGAATATCATTTGGTAGCTCGCCCACGGGTAGAAGGAAACGATAATATAATAGAATTACCAAGCTCTTTTATTTTAAATGAGATATCGATAAATGAAAATATTAGGCAATGGCAATCTATTAGTTTAGTAGATATTATTGATAGGTTAAATTTTTTCCGAAAAGCTGAATAAAACATTAACAAAGATAAGCTCCGCATCCAGTCCGTTCAAGTCCAAGCCCTACGGGTTAAGCTAAAAATCTCCACACCTGCGCTACGCTTCAGGTAGTATTTTTAGCTTAAGACTTGCACAGACTGGCTGCTACACTGATAGAGTTAATGTTATTAATCCGTTTCGGAAAAAATGTATTTTTGAATTGAGTGGTTTAATAAGCCCAACCTTTGAGCAATATTAACGGCTTCGATAGAATTATTTGCTTTTAATTTGAGTAAAATGTTTTGTCTATGAGTGTTTATTGTATTGATACTGACATTCAAAGAGTTTGCAATCTCTTTACTTAATAAACCTTGTTTCATTAATTGCAAGACGTTCAATTCTCTATTTGTCAATGGTTCTTCTAAGGTATCTGACAAATCGATAAAAATCTGTTCTCCTGTTTCAAAATTATAGAGGTGACTTTTGGTTGTTTCTGATTCATGGCTTGCATCAACATCAATAACCGATAGCATAAGCCAAATATTACCTGAATTATCCAACTCTATAGCTTGCTCCTGCTCAATAATACGGATATATTCACCACGTACATTTTTTACTCGCATCTCATGCACCATCTTATGCTTCATTTTCTCTTCAGCGGAAAGACTACTTAATAAGGAGTAGATTTTCTTTCTAACAAGCAAGCCGTAATGTATATCACCAGGATGAATAATCTCTAAGACAGGTTCATGTCCGTTGATAAATAACCTTTTAGAGTCAATCCCATATGATTGAGGGATATTGTCTGATACAAAAACGAATTTCTTAGTATAACAGTCAAATACCAACACTATACTATGTGCGAGTTCTGATAGTTTAAGCCAATCTGCTTTTTTCTGTTCTATAATAGAGTAATCCAACTCCCCAATAAAAGCACCTGATGTTGGCAGAATACTTTCTACAGCTTTTTCTATTTTATCTATTGATTGACTTTTCATATCTCACATTTTCAGATTGTTACGTCTTGTCTCATTATAAATGACTATTGTAACAGTTAAGGCTTGCCTGTAACTTTGCACAAAGTTAATAAATTAATAATGAATAACATGTGTAGGAATGCATATAGTTAGTCATGCTAATAATAAACATTTAAAAACTATCAATTATGATTCAGAAAGTTAAGTTAACAACACGTGAAGGTAAAAAAGTTATGGGTTGCCGAGTTACTGTTACTTCGGATTTTCATTCTAATATAGAGAATATATGGGATAAAATTCAAGATATTGATACTTTGAGAGAAATTTGTAAACCTAAAGCCCGCTTTATTTCTTGTGACGACTTTCCTATGTTGTGGAAAGAGGGTAAATCCTTTGTTTTTAAGCTCTTCTTACATGGTTTTTTGCCAGTAGGCAGGCATACAATAAACGTTGTCAAGATGGATAAAGTGTCACGGGAAATAGATACAGAAGAATATAACGAAACTGTAATCATTTGGAATCATTATATTAAGATGGAGGAAATAAGTCAACAGGTAACCCGATATACTGATACAGTGGACTTATATGCAGGTTACTTTACATCTATTGCTGCATGGTGGACTTTAAAATTCTATAAGCATAGACAACGTAAATGGCAAATGATTGCGAAGAGTTTATAAATTCATATCGAATGATAAAAACAGAGAGTCATGTCAGATTGGGATTTAACTGAAAAGCGTATATATAAATTGCTAAGACATCCATACCAATTAGATAAGTCTGTTGTTGAAGATATGGCTTCTGCTTATTTGGAATTTGTGGAGGAACTCTTTGATTACTTAAATAGGATAAGCGACAATAAAATACGTATTAGACAGCTTAATATGAGCTATATTGACTTTGGGACACTTAAAGCATTGAAGAATCATGCCCCACAGAAAACAGCAAGTTGAAATTGGTTTTCTTAGATAAGTTGTTATCATTGATAAATATGGAGCAGGAATTAATCTATCGGCAGATGGAATATCCCAAATTTTTTATCAATATTGAATCTGAATGGAAATCACCATTTTATTTGAATAACGAAGTAATAAAACTCGTAGATATGATGGAGCTAGTCTGTGGTATCTTCTATATATCAGATGGCGTTATCCGCATAGATCATAAGGAAATCTTTCTTAGTGATGTAGCACGTATCTTTGAAAAGATGTTTAATATAAATTTTGGTGATATTTATAAGAAAGAAAGTGCAGTAATCAAACGAAAACCAATGAAAATAACTGAATTTCTCGACAGATTAAAAGCTGCCATTATCCAAAAGAGTAAAGAAGAGGGCTATTATCATTCATAAAACATGAAGTAATTCAGCTTGTAAATCAATTATATACATTTAATTTATGGGGGAGTACCACTGGTATTCCCCTAGCTTATTTGCACCCATTTACCGAACTTTGCTTCATCAATCGATTGAAAATAATAATGTTAAACTAAAAAATGAAGCAAAATGTATATAGACAACGAAAACTTCGAGAAGTGGATGGAGAAGCTATCCAAGAAACTTACTGAAATCGGGCAAGACCTGAAATCCCTTATTAATACTAACACTGTATTCGATGAAGATGAAAAGCTGTTAGACAATCAAGATTTAGCTTTCTTGCTAAAAGCATCTTTCAGAACCCTACAACGCTATCGGGCTAAAGGCACACTTCCATACTTTACAATTGGACGGAAAGCATACTACAAAGCCAGCGATATTAGAGCTTTTGTTCGTGAACATGCCGATGCTCAAACCTACAAACAGTTTGAAAAAGCCAATCAGTTGGCTAAACAGCCCTGATAGTAAAACACAGCAAAGGAAAGAAACCTGCGTTTGAGCTATTCCTCTGTGTTACCACCCTGATTTAGCACAAACTGCTTCACCTATCGGTACGGTCTGTTTCGCTAAATCGAGCAAGAGGGAACTGGACAAGTCCTGTTCTTCCCTCTTGCCTTGCGGGGCAAAGCCTTCGGCTTTAGCGTGTTACAAGAACACGCTGTAATGACACCTGTAATAAGTATTGTAAATAAAATGTTTATTATCAGATATTTATCTATTCGTATTTCTATAAAAAAGTAATTACTATGCCAAATAACAGTCGAAAAACTATATTCACCACCATTTCCGTAGACAAGGAAACAGCAGCTTTGGTAGAGAAGATATGCAAACGCTATTCGCTGAAAAAGAGCGAAGTTGTAAAGTTGGCATTTGTCTATATTGATAAAGCACACATCAACCCATCCGAAGCCCCCGAATCGGTAAAATCAGAACTGGCGAAGATAAACAAACGGCAGGATGATATAATTCGTTTCATACGCCACTACGAGGAAGAACAACTAAATCCGATGATACGAACCGCCCATTCTATTACAGTTCGCTTTGATACCATTGGCAAGTCATTGGAAAATACTATCCTTAATCAACTTGAGTCGAGTAGGGAGAAACAAACAGCTGTCTTGCAAAAAGTCAGTGAACAGTTTGGCAAACACGCTGATGTGATTAACCAACAGGGAAAGCAACTTACCGCCCTGTATCAGATACACCAACGGGATTATAAGAAGCTACTCCAACTAATACAACTCTATTCCGAGTTATCCGCTTGTGGCGTGATGGATAGCAAACGGAAAGAGAGCCTAAAGACCGAAATTATCAACCTGATAAATACATAACGCCATGCACATAGATTTTGCACCACCGTCAAAAGGAACATATAACAATGCAGGGAGTAGTCGGCAATTAGCAAATTATTGTGAGCATGAAGCTTTGGAATGGATGGAAAAGGGTATCTATACCGATGGCTTTTTCAACCTAACAGAAGATAATATCTACAAATCAAAGGTTATTAAGGATATAGATGCCAATATCGGGCAACTCCTGAAAACGGATGCTAAGTTTTTCGCTATCCACGTCAGCCCATCGGAAAGCGAGCTTCGGGCAATGGGTAACACCGAACAGGAAAAAGCCGAAGCCATGAAGCGGTATATTCGGAAAGTCTTTATTCCTGAATATGCAAAGAACTTCAACAAAGGATTATCCGAAGTGGATATAAAGTTTTACGGGAAGATACATTTCGACCGCAACCGTTCCGACAACGAACTGAATATGCACTGTCATTTGATTGTGAGCCGTAAAGACCAATCCAATAAGAAAAAGCTATCACCACTTACCAATCACAAGAACACCAAGAAAGGGACGGTAATGGGTGGTTTTGACCGTGTGAACCTATTCCAACAAGCAGAACAGGGCTTTGATAAGTTGTTCGGCTACGACCGCCAACTATCTGAATCCTTTGAGTATGCCAATACCATGAAGAACGGAAATATAGATGATAAACTAAAAATGCAGGAACAGGAATTACAAGAATCAAAACAATATTTTACTGGCGAAAAGAAAAAAGAAAAATACCAATCCAGTGAAAAAGAAAACATGATTTCTTGCAATCTTGATGGCAAGCAAAAGAATAAACATTCTCAAAATCAACAAAGTAATAGTAGCGGTGATTCTCTATTATCTATCTTTTCATTGGGAGAAAGCAACAATTACGATGCAACACCGACAGAAAATTTACAGGCACAGAAGCGCAAGAAGAAAAAGAAGAAAGGGATAAGACGATGATTGAATATGAGGAACTAAGAGCCGATATAGACCACTACCTGATGGAGCGTTTCAGGTATCGTAAATCGCTTGTACGGCTGACAGTGGATAACATCATTTCCACCCGTAGAAATAATTAAATAGATTTGTATCACATATATGTAGAGTCCACAATATGTTATCAAGACTTGGCAATAAAAAGAACTCAAAAGTAAAACCAGAAAGTCTTTTGATGTTTTATTAGCTTTTGACGAGCGTTTAGTTTTCGTTTTTCTTGAAAGTAGAATCGAAGAAATAAATTAAAATTCGTATCTTTACCACAGAAGGCACCATTACGAATAGATTTTACGCTATCTGTAATTGAATATTCTTGTGATTACCCCTTCTCGGAAAGAGCACTATGTACTTTTACTAAATTAATATATATATGAATAAATTACTGCATGAAATCTTTTTGGATTCTGTTAATATTTTTTTAAAAGAAGATGTAGACAATATATTATCAGACGTAAACGAGAGAAATTTATGTGCAAGATTGGCTTGTTATTTGGAACGAGTTGCAAAAAAGCATGGCATTAATGGCTACTATGCTGATGCGGAATATAATAGAAATCAAGGTAAAGTAAAAACCATATTGGAGGAAGGAATGGAAGTCATTACAATTAATTGTGATGTTATTCTACATAGTAGGGGAGCTATTCTAAAACAAGACAATCTCATAGCGATTGAAATGAAAAAATCAAATAGAACACAAAAAGAAAAAGATAGTGATCGCAAAAGATTAAGGGCATTAACCAAAGATAGCTATGATGATGTGTGGTCATTTGATGGCACTGCTTTACCCGAACATGTTTGTGGATATATTTGGGGTTATTATATAGAACTTAATAGTAGATCCATGACGTGTTTGTTTGAGCAATATAAAAAAGGTGTAAAAATTTACAACTGGGTTGTTGGGTTTTAATTTTTATAATTTTGGAATTAATACTCTTGCCCGAAAAAAGGTAGAAAATTAGTGGGTTAAATTATGAGATATGCTTGAAGCATAAAATATAAAGTTTCAAATATCAGCGTGGAGCTCCGATAGAAGAATCCCAAACGATATATATTATAGATTGTAAATGCTTAATCCGATAAACTATTTTGTTTTATCAGATTAAATATTACTTTTGCAATAGGTTATTGAAATGATGTAATCTTAAGAATATTAGAGAGATAGCACGTTGCTAAACCATTACCCTTTTCAGAATCACACATTATAATGCGCTATTTATCAGATGGATAATTCGCAAGCGTGCAGTAGTGGCATACGTATATCTAACAGATGCCCCCAATTAATATTATCATTTTACATAATTGTTTTTTTAAGATAATATTCTAACTTGTCTTATGCTCATGAACATAAGTACTTTCCATTGTCTTTGTAGCATTCTACAATTTACATAAGGATGTTCAATAGTCAGATATTTCATTCATTATTAAAAAGAGGTTCTAAATGAATGAAATGAAAAATGCTATTATAATCAATAAACAATACATAATCAATTAATTAACATAGAATTTATTGTGAATCATACTTGCTGTTTTTTTCGCAAAATATGTCATTATTTTCCGGTAGCTTTGTGAAAGCGTGGTTAACTTTGCCCCATAAACAAAATATAAATGATTATGGAACACATTAAAAAACTTATTAGTTGGATTGATAGTCATATCCTTGAGATTAGCCTTCCGGAACATGAACTTCACAAGGTCATTAACCTTTCAAAATCAAAACTAGAAAAAGATTTTGAAAGATGTATGAATGAAAAAATTTTAGGATATATTCTTGCTAAGAAAATCAAAGCAATGATAGACTTAAAGCAGAAAAATCCCAATATGACTAATTTTGATTTAATGATTAAAGCAAATTATAATTATTCTGAAAGAACCTTACGAAATCACCTTAAAAAGTATAAACCCCAAATTAACGATTCCTCTATGGATGATTTTGATTATAACTTCTTTCGTAATGTGTCTGTTTTTTCTGAAATTTTAGTCAGATTCATTTTGTTTAATAAAATATCTAAATTAAAATTTGAAGGATATAGCGCTTTTATAACCTTGAATGTGAAAGATACTATTCTCCAATTTGATGGTTTGTTTCCAATAGAAGACAAACACTTTTATAGAATTTTTTTGAATATAAATGACTTGTCTTTATCTTTTATGCATTTAGAAATACAAAGAAGAGGAGATAAAAAATATCTATATAGCCCTAAGAAACTATCTCAATATTTCAGCTATTTATATAATATAAATGAGAAGATTAAAAAGCATATAAACTACTCACTATTGAAGACTATTATAAATTGGGATGAATATATCAAATCGATGATGAGTGTTTCTTTTATAACAAGCTCTTATATTTTAGAACTTCATGATATGAAATCTATGCCACCATTGAAAATAAATAAAAAATCTAAATTTATACAAGCAACAGATTCGTTAGTGAATGATATGAAGCAGAATTTACTTAATCGTTATAAAAGAAGATTTTTGAAATTGTTTGGTGTTTCTTATGAAACTCTTGTACAATATAGACATTTTACAGAAAAGAACGACTATAATGGAATGGAGAATATCTTACTTAATATAAATACTTTGAAAAATTGCAATGTAATTGATTTGTTTCTTCAATTAACTAGATGCCCTTATTTGGATGATTTTTTAATAGATGGAATAAATTCAGAGTTTGGAGAAGATATAACATCCATATTATATAAATGTTCAAGAAATATGCTTATCTACTGTATCATAGAATATAGAAAACAAATAGAAAGCCTATCAGAAGAGGAATATGAAGATTTTGATTTTAATGAGTGGTTGTCGCAACTCATTAAAAAATCTTCAGGTGAGAAATAACTGAATAAAGTTTTGCAAATTATTTAAAATGAATATCTTTGCCCCAACTCAAACAACCACCGCAACACCGAGCAAGCCAAAGCATTGCACACGTGGGGTTATTAGTGGGAGAAAGAATTTCGAGCTTACTAAAATATTGGTTCTGTGAAGATTAGAATTAAGGTTCATCTTCCGTCCGGACCGCTTTCAAAGAAAGCAAAATAAAGTAAAGCTCTGTAATTTAAAGATTACAGGGCTTTTTCTTTTTCCTCACTTATCAAGAATAACGGCTCACCTGCAAAACTCTATGTTTGTAAAACACTCGCAAAAGCAGGGATCGGCAATCTGTTTTGCGGTAGGCTTCAATGATGTTGTAAGCGAAAATGCGATAACCTTGACGTTTTGTTTGAAAATTCGGGATTATGATGACAGGGCCTTTTTGCGAATAGAAGAAATAGGGAGTGCTTTATGGTCAAATTATCCATTTTACCCTGTTTTTTTGTATGAATATCTCTATTAGGAGACGAAAGTAATGGGATTAGGTAACGCGAAAGCCTGTGTTAGGCAACGCTACCGTATGTGTTTGGCGATACATACGGTAGGAATTGGGTACGCAACCTATAGAAATGGGCGATGCATCCGTATGAAAAGCACCTTTCTCCTGCATAAATATGAGATAGGATGAATTAATCTCGCTAGAATGAAAGGGTATATTTAAGCAAAGTGCTATAATACAATTGATTGCTGATATTTTTTCTCGTATTTGGTAACAGCATGTACCTTTGCCCGGAAAAAACGATTCTCCGGGGCTTCAGATTACATATTGTCATATTGTCAATTTGAACGTATTACTTATCTTTCTCGCTGGCAATGCGGGCAATAATAAATGCTGCCTCCGAGGTAAGCCTCTTTCTGTATCCGTTCGCCACAGACGGGGCAAGGGTCATGGTAGGTGTTCTTCGATAGGATCGTGCGGTAATTGCCTAAGGCGCCGTATAGATCCTTCTCCGTATCCCGGCCTCCTCGGCGAGTCATCTCTTCCAGCGTGGATTTCACGGTGTTGAAGAGGCGGTCTATATCCTCTTCTGATAAAGTCGATATTTTTCGTTTCGGGGAGATCCGGGCATTGAACAAGATATCTTGGCAAACTCCGTTGCCCAGGCCCGGAATACGTTGCTCGGTGGCGAGCAGCGCCTTTGCGGATATATCTTTCTTGAGATTCCGGATGAGACTAAGGAAATAGGCTTTATCGAATCTCTCGTCCAACGGACATAGCTTATGGATGCTACCTTGGTAATAGGGATTGTCAAACTCGCCTTTGAAAGCGTAGATGGAACCATACATCGAAACCGTGAAAGCTAGGAACGAGTCGTCCTCGAATACGATCATAAGCTGATATTTCTTCGGGGCCTTTTCCGCGGAGGTATAATAACGCATATTGGTTCCGTCTCCGATTAAGAGGTGGGTATCCGCGTCCATAAGGATGTCCACGAATGCGCCATAGCCTTGGGCGCCTAGGACCGTTCGTCCTACCAGCCTATTGGAGTATTCCGCCGGATCGCCATTATAGAACGTGAAACGGTGAGGACTGTTCGACTCGATAACATGCGCTATCCGTTTACCCTTTAGCGTTTCGCTAGCCTGTTTGCCAATGGTGGCGGATTCGGGAATCTCAATCATATTCGTATTGTTTTTAGAGGTGACGGGGTAAATATAGGCATATTTTCCGTACCAATATTCATTGATACGGAAAATAGGAACCGGGCTTTAATTCTGGGTCGGATAAAGGGGCTTTCCTGTCTCGTCCACATCTGTCCAGTCTTTTACGTTGACACTGGCCAAAGTGACCGAATTACCGTTGATTACCGCTTTAAATAAATAAGAGTTTCCCGCTTTCAACTCGCCATCCGGAAGAGGGATCTGGGTGGTATAGGTGCGGGTACTGTTTTCATTGTCGGCGGATATTTCCAGCGTGAGAGTCATGGGAGCCGTATGTCTTATCGGCAACATGATATATTGGGCTGTTAATCCGTTTATCCCCATCTTATCCGCTTTCCCGAAAGCGGTGGCGGGAGTGATGATACCTGTGCCCAGATCCATGGTCGCCCCGGTTTCGGGAGGTGTGATCATGGCGGAGACCAATTGGTTGATCGTGATACCTTCACCGCCGGTTAATTCTACTACGACTTGGGTAGCCACATGCCCATAAACAATCGGTATATTGATTTGGGAGCTATTAACATCCTGTTGTATGGCGCTCCACCAAAGATAATCGATACCGTTGAAGAGGGGTTCGGATACGCCACTCGTGAATGTCGGGGGGATCGTGGAGAAATTGTCGGATACGGCGTAGAAATTATAAGTGCCATTGGAGAGAAACATTTTATATCCGTCACTTCCTGTTAACACCCCGGGAGATGAGGTAATGTAAAGGCCTGACGCCTCGGGGCTTCCCTTGGTTCCTGCGCTGCTGTCGAAGACATAAACCCTGCTTTGTATCCCTTTATTCATGGGAGACATGGAACGTAATAGGTTCCGGCCCTCCACGGAGGCGTTGAAGGTCACCAACGTACTGTTTCCCGGGTCCTCGTTTCCCGAAGAGCCGTTTGGGGTTGTTCCATCCTCAAAAATAATCGTGTTCTTGTTGCATCCGGCGAGGAGTAACAGGAACATCGTGCTAAATGTAAGCGCATTTGCCGCTTTCAGTAAATTCCGTATCATATAATTTGTGTTTAGTGAATAGTCTATATAATACATTTTACGAACCGTTTTGGTTCAGAAAGCGGCAAATGTTTTAACTTTAATCTAGCGGTTTCACGTAAGACCAGTGGGTTTGTATGATCTTCCATTGGTTGTCGGGGTTGCGTCTGTAAACCTCGGTGCAGTTCCATTTTATTACCTTGTCGGATAAGTAGCTATCAAGGTTGAACGTGAGGACCGCTATGTTTTGCGTGACTTGTACGATCGGGCGGATCATGTCGAAATGATCCGCCGGAGGAAGTTGCATACCTTTATAATAAGTGCGCAGTTGTTCTAATCCCTCTATTTTCGTCTCTAGGGAAGGATCGAAGTAAATCACGTCGGTGTCTGAAAGCTCTACGAATGCCATCGGGTCGGTCGAGGCTAGAGCCTCTTTTTCAAGGGAGATGATCATCTCCGGGATGTTCTCGTTTAATGTTTTGTTCTCCATATTCTTTTGTTGTGCGTTAACGGATAACGTGCTTCCTAATATGAGAGCCGCTATCCATGATTTGTATTGTCTCATGATGCTTTATTTATTGATAGAGGCAAAATTAGACATACCGAATGGAGTTCGTATAATACGTATAAAGGAGGAAATAGTACTTTTTACGGTTTTGTATTCCTGCGATAGTTTAGCGGGGTCATGTTTGTTTGGGAACGAAATAGACGGATGAAATAGGATGGATCCTCGTAACCTAGAGCTTCCGTTATGGCGGATATAGGCAAGTCTGTATAAGTCAATAGCCGTTTGCTCTCGATTAGTATTTTGTTTAGGATGTATTGTTTAGCGTTGATGCCCGTAGCGTTTTTCACGATCTCATTCAGGTAGTTTGGGGTGATGCAAAGCTGATCGGCATAGCTCCGGATGGAATGATCTTGCTTGAAGGAATGGTTTACTAACTCGATAAATCGGTCTACATAGATGCTTTTAGATCGGGTGTTTGTGTCTGGTGGTAAAGCGTTCGAGTTAGAATATAACCTGTTGAGCAACATTAATGTCTCGTACAACAAGGCCCGGAGCAAGTGTTTGTCTTTCGACTGATAGTTCTTGATCTCTTTATCGATCTCCGAGATCAACTCGGAGATGCGGGCATAGGCTTTCTTGTCGAGACTGAGCTTGGAAGACCGTCTTTCCGTATGGAAATAAGAGAGGTTCCGGAGAAATGCCGGATCATTGAAAAAAGAGAGCAGGAACTCTTCCTCAAAGATAAGAGCGAATCCGTCTTGTATCGTTTTATCGTCCCATTTGCGTATTTCGCCGGGCCGGGTAAAGATAATATCTTGAGGCTTTACCCGGTTCGCTTGATGATCGATAAGGAATTCTCCCTCCCCGCTAGTAATCAATGTTATATCGTAATACGTCAATATATGTACGGGTTGTTCCTTGAGATACTTCTTGATCGTGTTCAAGGGAACGACGTCGATAAGTAGCTCATCGCCGTATTTGTGTTTATAGAAGTCGTATTGCGGTATATTATGATTCATCTGCTCATGTCTTTTATTTGAAAAGCATAGGAGCGAATTGGAGGAGATAAGCCCGCCAATTGGCCCAGATATGTCCTCGGGTGGATTCTACGTACTGGTATTTCATACCTAGGCTATCCATTCGCTGGCGGAATTGCTGGTTCGCGTCGTACAGGAAATCGTCCTTTCCGATACCGATCCAGAACAATTGATAACCGGATCTCTTGAGGTTTCCTAACTTCTCGTCGAGGTTCGTGTACATCGGGCTATTGGGGTCTACACCATTTGCGCTGAGCCCAGCGGAGAAAAGTCCTATATAGTTAAAATAGTCCGGATAATTCAATGATATATATAATGTATGGAAACCACCCATCGAAAGTCCGGCTATGGCTCGGTGTCGCTTATCCGGGATCGTACGGTAACGGTTATCGATGAAATGAATGATCTCGGTGAAACTCTTCTCGTACGAGCCATCCTTATAACCGGGGAAGCTGTTGCTCATGGCCGGCTTGTAATTCAGGTTATCGGGCGTTTCGCCGGGAGCGGCCTGTTTACTGGGATTGCCGTTTGGCATAACGACAAGCATTGGCTGTATCTTGCCTTCGGCAATCAAGTTATCCATGATACGGGCGGTACGGCCAAGCTCCAGCCAAGCGTTCTCGTCGCCGCCACTGCCATGTAACAGGTACAGAACGGGATAAGACTGGATGTTCTTATCGTAAAAAGGAGGCGTATAAACGCTAAGTCTTCGTTCGCTCCCGAGGATATCCGAGTGATACCAAGTGGTTGTAACATTACCATGAGGTACGTCACGTACTTGATAATAATCGCCATTTCCCCCGTTGATATAGAACAGGCTGAACAAGGTGCCTACGTCACGGCAAGAGAATGGGTTGTTTGGGGCGATGTTATAAATACCGTCTATATTTAAACGATAGGTGTACATTTCGGATGGCAGTGGGGGAGTCGTATAGCTCCATGTACCGTTTTTCCCTTTCGTCATCTGGCCATTGCCCTCGTTGGCTTCCCAGTCTCCTTTTACGGAGACGGACTTCGCCTTTGGGGCTTCTACATAGAAAGTAACGCTATTGTCTGGGTTGATCACGAGTGGTTCTACCTTATCGGTCTTGAATCCTACGTTCTGTTGGGCGAAAACCATGGATAGCGGCAGTAAGAGAGCTGCGAGTAATGCTAGTCTTTTCATTTTATCTATACGGTTTAAAGAATTAAGTTATAGAGACAAATATACGATTTATTTCGGAAAAATAGAAGTTATACTTACTTGGCACTTGTAGTATATCTTTTTGGGTAAAGTAAGTATATCTTCTTTAGTACTTGCTGTATATATTCTTTTCTGGTTAGGATGATTCTTGCTGATTATAACTAATACCTGATTTCACGTTACTACCTTTGCGGCTCTTCTATTGTTAATTAGTCTTATGTGTTTGCACAGTATTTGTTGTTTTGTGCGGCACATTTTTATTAAAAGTGTGCAGTGTTTGAAAAAAGTATTTATCTTTGCGACCGTTTTGTAATCAAGAAAAGTAAAACATGAAGAAAAAAGTAGTATTAGGTGCGGCATTGATGATGATGCCTTTGGTTTCTTTCGCTGGAGGATATTTGACGAATACGAATCAGCATGCAGCCTTTTTAAGGTCACTTTCGCGAGGTGCTGCAATTGATATAGACGGCGCTTTGTCAAACCCGGCGGGTCTTTCTTTTTTGCCGACAGACGGTTTCCGCATTGGTGTGAGTATCCAAAGTGCTTTCCAGACCCGGGATATCGATGCCTCTTTCAGTACATACAATGGTTTCGACCCAGTGAATAAGGTGCCGACAGTGAGCGACGTTCCCTATAAAAAGTATTACAAAGGAAAGGCAGCCGCTCCCGTGATTCCGAGTGTTTTTGCGGCTTACAAAAAAGGTGATTGGACGATCTCCGGTTTCTTTGCCATTACGGGTGGAGGTGGTAAGGCTTCGTTTGACGATGGCCTGCCAATGTTCGAATCGGCTGCTATGGCCGGTATCTTCAAGGAAAGTGTAGCGAAATATATAAAGACTGGCGGTCAAAGTCCCATCGTCACGCCGGATATGTATACTATTAACAGTGCGATGGACGGAAAACAGTATATTTATTCCCTACAACTTGGCCTATCATACAAGATCACGGATTGGCTTTCTGCCTTTGCCGGTGGCCGGATGAACTATTTCTCAGGAAACTATGACGGGTATCTGGATGCAAAATTAAAACAGAATTTTGGTGGAGCGGATTTAATGAACCTGGCTTTGGATTGCGACCAGACAGGTTGGGGGTTGACACCGGTTTTGGGTGTCGATGTCAAATATGGTAAATTCAATTTCGGAGCTAAATATGAGTTTAAGACGAACTTGAACATCGAAAACAATACCAAGAAGTTGGATTATCCCGACAGTGCGGAAGATTTGGTTGGCCCTTATAAGCATGGTGTAAATACGCCGAACGATATTCCTTCCATGCTTTCGGTGGCAGCTTCTTATCGGTTTTTGCCCATGTTGAAGGCTTCTGTTGAGTATCACTTCTTCGATGACAAGAAGGCGGGAATGGCCGGTGGAAAGCAGAAGGAACTGGAAAGAGGTACGAATGAGTATCTGTTTGGTATAGAGTGGGATGTTGTCAAGAGATTGACCATTAGCGGTGGCGCTCAAATTACAGATTATGGTTTGTCTGATAATTTCCAAAGTGATGTTAGTTTCTCCTGCGATTCTTATTCGCTGGGCTTTGGTGCTAAAGTGATGTTGAGCGAAAAAATGGCTTTGAACGTGGGATATATGTGGACAACTTACCACGATTATACCAAGAAGATGGATAACTACTGCGGCACGGGACTTCCTGGGCAGAATGTGTATAGCCGCACCAACAAGGTGTTCGGATTAAGTTTGGACTACGCTTTCTAAGCTTGAAAATATTCGTATCCTATTGAAAAAGGAAGCTGCTGTCGTGCGGCTTCCTTTTTTTGATTCATGGGTATTCACGGACTATATGAACCTATGCTTTACGGCTCATAACCATAGGTTTTAGTCGCTGTAAAGCATAGCTGGGTATGGCATAAAAAAAGAGGGTGCATGACGCACCCTCTTTCTTGATTATTTGTTTTACTTGTTGCCGATTATAACTGAATCCAACGTACATAAGCGAAGTCCATACGGTGAGGCAACTCCTTGTTTACAGGATATACACGGAAGCCCATCTTATGGTTACCTGCCTCGGAAGGAGTGGTCGTTAACTTGAAGAATAACTTGGAGCCTTCTTCCTTCATCAACTCGAACTGAGCGGTATTGATTGGTGACAGCGTGTGTTTCTCCGGATCTTCCTTCATGACAACCATTTCAGCACCTAACATACCTTGTAGTTCATGACGGTCAATTACCAAATTGAAGTTGTATTCTTTTCCTACAACCGGGCCGTTCACCGTCAAATCTTGGTCGCAAGTGAAAGATTCCACTTGGAAGCTATCCCAATGTTGCGCAACTTCCTCTTTCCAAGCAGCTAATTGCTTAGCGATCTCGTAGTTGTTAGCGGAAATATGAGCGGAACGAGTAGCCAATTTGTGATAGAAACGATCCTCATAATCGTCCAACATACGTTTCATCGTATAATCCGGAGCGATCTTGGCGATAGAGTTCTTGATATATTGGATCCAGTCCGGAGAGTAACCCTTGCTGTTCTTAGCGTAGTAAGTCGGGATAATCTCAGTTTCCAAGCAATGGTAGATCGTAGCCGCATCCAATTGGTCTTGGTATTGCTGGTTCTCATAAGTACGCTTGTCGGTCAATGCCCAACCTGCGCCTTCTACGTAACCCTCATACCACCAACCGTCAAGAACGGAGAAGTTCAATACACCGTTCATCTCGGCTTTCTCACCGGAAGTACCGGAAGCCTCTAACGGACGAGTCGGCGTGTTCAACCATACGTCTACACCGGAGATCAAACGACGGGCCAAACGCATATCGTAGTTCTCCAAGAAGATGATCTTTCCTAAGAACTCCGGACGGCGAGAGATCTCTACGATGTGTTTGATCAAACCTTGACCACCACCATCAGCCGGGTGAGCCTTACCGGTGAATACGAACTGAATCGGGAACTTCTCATTGTTAACGATCTTGGCCAAACGGTCTAAGTCCGTGAACAACAAGTGCGCACGCTTATATGTAGCGAAACGACGACCGAAACCAATCAACAAGGCATTCGGATTGATCTTCTCAAGGATGGAAACTACCTTAGAAGGATCACCTTGGTTCTTCAACCAGCTATCTTTATATTGAACACGGATGTAATCAATTAATTTATTCTTCAAGGTCATACGGAGATTCCAGATTTCCTCGTCGGATACATTCTGGATTCCTTCCCAACATTTGCGATTTGATTGATCCTCGAAAAGCTTCGTGCCTAATTTATCCGCATAGAATTTCTTCATCTCCGTAGCGGCCCAAGTCGGCATGTGCACACCGTTCGTTACATAACCAACGTGCAGTTCATCCGGGAAGTAACCTTTCCAAACTGGGGCGAACATACGCTGAGAAACCTTACCGTGCAACCAGCTTACGCCGTTAGCCTCTTGGCAAGTGTTCAAGGCGAATACGCTCATGGAGAATTTCTCGTTAGAGCCCGGGTTCTCACGTCCCATATCGATGAAGTCTTGCCAGCTAATACCTAACTTGCCGGGGAACTCACCCATGTAACGTCCGAACAAACCCTCATCAAAGTAATCGTGACCTGCCGGAACCGGAGTGTGTACCGTATAGAGGGCGGAAGCACGAACTACCTCCAACGCTTGGTTGAATGAAAGGCCGTCGTTCTGGATATAGTCTACCAAACGCTGAGCGTTGATCAAAGCGGCGTGTCCCTCGTTGCAGTGATAAATCTGTTTCTTGATACCTAACTTGTTCAGCATCATGATACCACCGATACCCAACAAATACTCTTGTTTCATACGGTTCTCCCAGTCGCCACCATATAATTGGTGCGTGATGGAACGATCCCATTCGCTGTTCTGAGGAATATCCGTATCCATTAAGTACAAAGGTACACGACCTACGCTAACTTTCCAGATATGAGCGTAAACGGTTCTGCCCGGATAAGGAACTTCCAATACCATCGGCTCTCCGTTCGACTGCAATACCTGAGTCAACGGCAGGGCGTTGAAATTTTGCGGCTCGTAATTGGCGATCTGCTGACCGTCCATGGACAAAGTCTGTGTGAAATATCCGTAACGATACAAGAAACCTACGGCACATAAATCGATATTACTATCGCTAGCCTCTTTCAAGTAGTCACCGGCTAATACTCCCAGACCACCTGAGTAAATCTTTAATACATTGGTCAAACCGTACTCCATGCTGAAGTAGGCTACAGACGGTTGTGTCTTGTCGGGTTTTACATTGATATAAGCTTTGAAATCAGCGTATACCTTTTGGATTTCAGCCATTAACTCCTTATCTGCTAAGATCTCTTCCATACGTTTGTGTGAAAGGCTTTGCAATAGCTGTACAGGGTTACCTTCTGTGGATTTCCAAAGTTGTTTGTCGATCTTGCCAAATAGTTTAGCGCCTTCATGATTCCATACCCACCAAAGATTCGTAGCGATCTCATTAAGTGGTTCCAACTGTTGTGGAAGCTTGGAATGTGAGTAGACGTCCTTCCAAATAGGACTGTTTGCGTTATTCGCCTTAATTTTCATTATCGTGAAGTTTAAAGTGTTTGTCTAAAACGAGTGCAAAGATAGCATTATCTTATTAATTATGAGCAATATTTAGCTGTTTCTTTCCTCGGCATGCTTTATGGCGATGTCGAATGCGGTCAGATAATAGTCGATAAACTTGCTCCATTCAGCTTTTCGAGCGAGATCGAAACAACGCTGTTTGATTTCCTCGATGTCTGTAGCATCCTTTTGGCTGAGAGCCAGGATGGAGTTCATGATAGCGTCCGCTACCTCAAAATAATTGAAATCCGTACGATTAATAACCTCTACGCCTTCGCTAAGGTTATCTCCGGATACCGTTTTCTTCGCCCACATACCGAAACCGGCCAGATTGGTCGTGATCGTCGGTATACCGAAAGCGATACTTTCCAGCGGGGTATATCCCCATGGCTCGTAGTAGGAAGGATATACGGTAGCGTCCATCCCTATCAGCATATCATAATAGGTCTTATTGAAAATACCTCCTTTACCGTCCAAATAACAAGGAACGAATATGATCTTTAGTTTTTCGGATGCCGCGTTCGTGAAGCCGGCGTGGTTGATATAATTCAAGACCTTATCTTCTGGCATATTATGCAACCAGTGCGTAATGAAAGGGATTTGAAGCGGAGAGGTCGTCTTTATGTCCTGCTCGATCGCCTCTTTTAAATCCGCACGGGCAGCACGTACCCAAGCCGGTACCATGATAAAGGCGACGACCTCACGCTGCAGGCGTCCGGACGTACGTACACGGTTCATCGCCTCGATGAAGACATCGATACCTTTATTTCTGTATTCATAGCGGCCACTGGTGGAAACCAGCAAAGCGTTCGGGTCGATGGGGCAGCCCAATAATTTCTCTGCTACATTAATTAATGTACGACGTGCCTCCTTCCGCTTTTTAGCGTATTCCTTACCCTCGGGTACGAAGTTGGGCTCAAAGCCGTTCGGGGTAACGATATCCGGTGCCTTATCCAATAACTGTTTACATTCACGGGCCGTGATATCGCTTACGGTCGTGAAGCAATCCACGTAATGGGCGGCCTGCTTCTCTACGGAATGCTTGGCCTCCATGTTTAGCTCCTTAGCCATCTGATCGCCGTTGTAACCGTCCATATAAGCGTATAACGCTTTGTTGTTACCGGCGATAGAGCGTCCGATCGATGTGGCATGCGTCGTGAAAAGTGTCGCTATGGCAGGGATTTGCTTTTGAATGTAAAGCGCTCCCATCGCCAACATCCATTCATTGAATAGGGCGGCGACTTTCTTGTTTTCCAGTTTGTAGAAGTGATAGAAACTCTCTATTACCTTACCGACCGCATATGCGAAGATACAAGACTCATCGTAATCGCCGTAGGCGTGGATGGAGTCAACTCGGAAATTTTCCCACATAGAATAGAAAAAGGCGTCTCGTTCACTGAAGTAGGACTTGAAATCTACCAGTATAACAGGGGGGGTACCCGGTACGTTCCAGCGACCAACCTTAACTTTCAAGTGATCCACTGCCTCGGCGTGCTTTCTCCAATCCTCAAACAAAGATGCGTCTTCCGTAAAATCGGGAGCGGTTGTGTTTGCCCACACATCCGGACCGATGAATATTACTTTGTCGTTAAAAATTTGTTGAAGCGTATGAGCTTTAGTCGATAGTACGGTATAAATACCTCCCACTTTATTACAGACTTCCCAGCTGCTTTCAAAGAGAAACTCTGGCGTCTTTATCATTTCGTTCATATTTGATTTGTTTATAATCAATGATTTCACCGCTGCAAAGATAATTCATTTTATGTTTTTTCTTGGCCTTTCCTCGGTATTTAATAACATATGTTCTATATTTGTGGATAATTAAATATGAAATAATTATGGCTAAAAGAAGAATTTTAAAGAAAGAGATCAGCTACGTGGCTGGTGAATTGTTCACGGAAGCGCTGGTTTGCAAATTGTATATACCCGGAGTAAATCAAGAGAAAGCGGATGCTTTGATGGCTCGTATCCTAGATATGCAAGATAGTTATATCGTTCGTGCCGGACACCCCGACGGCAAGGATAACAAGGCTCTCGTACGGAATTATTATCGCAAATTAAGAGAGGACTTGCAAAACGAGGTTAACGCTATCGCCGACGAGATAGGAGAGTTGAGCAAGGACAAATAGGCATGAAGAAGGCAATTAGTAAGGCGATACTCCGTATGGCGGGGTGGAAGCTGGGCCCGGTGGATGGCGTGGATTTGCCGAAATGTATCGTATGTGTGGCTCCGCATACCAGTAACTGGGATTTTATTGTAGGGAAACTTTTTTATACCTCGATCGGGTGTAACGCTGGTTTCCTTATTAAGAAAGAGTGGTTCTTTTTCCCTTTTAATTTGCTGTTTAACTGGCTGGGAGGTGTTCCGGTGGATCGTGGTAAACGTACGTCGGTGACCGATCAGATGGTGGAACGTTTCAAGACCAGTGAGCGGTTTCAATTGGCCGTCACACCGGAAGGTACCCGGAAGCGGGCCAAGGACTGGAAAAAAGGATTCTATTTTATCGCTTTGAAAGCGAACGTGCCGATCGTGGTGGCTTATTTTGATTATGGAAAGAAAGAGGTTGGCACGAAAGGTGTTTTTTATCCGACAGGTGATGTGGATAAAGATATCCATACGATACGAGAGATGTATCGGGGAGTTACCGCCTGCCATCCTGAGAATTTCGTACAGGTATAGGTTTCATGGTGAAGAAATAAGAGTTTTGCTATAGGAAAACAAAAGTTTTCCCTAGGAGAAACAAAAGTTTTGCTATGAAGAAACTACTGTTTCTTCACCATGAAACTGTTTCCTTGTCACAATATGTCTTTTTATTACCTTAATATCTTTATTCTATGACTGAAGACTTACGTATCAGCATGATACAATCCCATATCATTTGGGAAGACCGTGAAGAGAACTTGGGTTATTATGGCGAACTGTTGCGCCGTGTTAGTGGAAGAACCGATTTAGCGGTATTGCCGGAGACGTTTACTACGGGATTTTCCATGGACGTAGAGAAACAAGCCGATACGATGGATGGACGGACTGTACCGACTATAAAGGAATGGGCTAAGAAATATAAACTGGCCGTGGCTGGAAGTTTTATCGCGAAAGATAACGGAAAGTTCTACAACCGGGCTTTTTTCATCACTCCGGAAGGAGAGGAGTATTATTACGATAAACGTCATTTGTTCCGTATGGCAGGGGAGGACAAGCATTTCTCGGCGGGCGACAAACGGCTGATCGTGCCTTATAAAGGCTGGAATATTTGTTTGCAGGTTTGTTATGACCTACGTTTCCCGGTTTGGAGCCGCAACGTGAATAACGAATATGATCTTTTGATTTATGTAGCCAATTGGCCCGAGGCCCGGAAGAAGGCGTGGAAGGCATTGTTGCATGCACGTGCCATCGAGAACATGGCTTATGTCTGTGGCGTGAACCGTGTGGGGGTAGATGGGAAAGGTTTTCTTTTCAGAGGGGATTCCATGATTTATAACGCAAAAGGAAAGAAATTGGCTGATGCCGGAAAACGAGAGGAAATCACCCGGACATGTACCTTGAAGAAGAGCGAGCTGGATGAGTTCCGGGCTAAGTTCCCGGCGTGGAAGGATGCGGATGGATTTAGTATTGACTTCTAATCGTTTAATTCCTTCTTATTATGGAAAAACGTAATCCTTGGGCTTGGATCCCGTCTCTTTATTTTGCCGAAGGCTTGCCCTATGTGGTAGTCATGACGCTTTCTGTGATCATGTATAAACGTCTGGGCGTCTCAAATACGGATATCGCCTTATTTACCAGTTGGCTTTATTTTCCTTGGGTGATCAAGCCCATCTGGAGCCCGTTCGTAGACTTGATTAAAACGAAGCGTTGGTGGATTTATAGCATGCAGCTATTGATTGGCGGGGGAATGGCAGGTGTGGCGTTCGTCCTTCCCGGGGATTTCTTTCTGCGGTTTACCTTGGCTTTCTTTTGGTTGATGGCGTTTAGTTCCGCTACGCACGATATCGCTGCGGATGGGTTCTATATGCTGGGCTTGACGGAGGAGCAACAAGCGTTCTTTATCGGTATCCGAAATACGTTCTACAGGGTGGCGATGCTAACGGGACAAGGTCTGCTGGTCATGCTGGCGGGGCTTTTGGAGGAGAGTACCGGACGGATTTCTTTTGCTTGGAGTCTGGTGTTTTTCGTATTGGCCGGTACCTTTATCGCCTTGGCTTTGTGGCATAAGTATATCTTACCCCGTCCGGCGAGTGACGCGCAACGTACGAATATCACCCCTCATACCATCTTGGTGGAGTTCGGCAATACTTTCGTGAGCTTTTTCAGCAAGAAAGGGATTATCCCGGCTTTGCTTTTTATGCTGACGTATCGTTTGGGGGAATCCCAATTGGTAAAGTTGGCTTCTCCTTTCCTGCTGGATGGGCGGGAGGTTGGCGGGCTGGCGCTCAGTACCGGTGAGGTCGGGTTCGCTTATGGTACGGTGGGAGTGATCTCCTTATTGCTCGGAGGGGTTTTAGGAGGTCTGGCTATATCCCGGGGTGGCTTGAAGACTTGGTTATGGCCTATGGCATTGGCTATCTCCTTGCCGAATCTGGTTTATTTGTATATGGCTTATACGATGCCGGAGAGTATTGTTGTCGTAAACGTTTGTGTCGCTGTCGAGCAATTCGGCTACGGATTTGGCTTTACGGCTTATACGATGTATCTGATGCTTTTCGCCGAAGGGGAATATAAGACTTCGCATTATGCGATCAGTACCGGTTTCATGGCGTTAGGTATGATGCTACCGGGAATGGCATCGGGATGGATACAGGAGCAGATCGGTTACCAACATTTCTTTATCTGGGTAATGATCTGTTGCATACCTTTATTTATTGTATTGCCGTTCTTGCGTTTCAAGAAAAAATAATCTTATACCGATAATCCGGGAGTGTAGGGGAGGGTCACGATGAATGTGCTACCTTCCCCTTCTTTGGATTCTAGGGTGATATATCCTCCGAAGTGTTCGATGATAATTTGGCAGATCGCCAGTCCGAGGCCTGTCCCTTGCGCAAACTCGTCCAGTTTGTTGAACCGTTCGAATACTTGGGCTTGCTTATCTGCGGGAATGCCTTTGCCCGTATCGGTAACGGAGATCTGGATCCAACGTTTATCTTGCGTATAATCGTATTTAATCAAGATGTATCCTTGCGTCGTGAATTTTGCGGCGTTGTTTATGAGGTTGGTAATCACTTGGGTTAATCGATGTAGGTCCGCTTGGATAATGGCCGGGAGGACCGGCAGTTGTATTTTAAGCGCTACGCCTTGGGGCATCAACAATTGATGGGTGCGGTAGATATGGGATAGTAATTCGTTTAAGTCACAATTCGTGAGGGTAAACGACATCTTACCGGACTCGATGCGGGATAGATCGAGAATGTCATTGATTAATTTCAATAAGAGGTCGCTGTTCTTACTGATAACTTGCATGAACTCATCCCTCTCGTTCGGGCTTATTTCCATATCGCTTGTTAGCAGTTCCGAAAATCCAACGATGGCGTTAAGCGGGGTACGTATCTCATGGCTCATATTGGCGAGGAACGCTGATTTCATTTGGTCCGCTTCCTCGGCCCTTATACGGGCTTTGATAAGATCTTCCTCTACTTCCTTACTTTGTTGGATATTTAAGCAGAGCCCGTTTACTCCGACATTATTGCGGGTGGAGTCTTGTCCATTCTTCGCTTGCGCATATCTGAATTCCCACCATATATGCCCTTTGCCGTTGAAATTATATCGGCGGCGGGTGATCTTACGGGAAGGGAATCCTGTATCAAGCAGGTGTTTATGTTGGATGAAATCTTCCCGGTCTTCCGGGTGGATAGACTCTTGGAATTGCGTGGAGGTGATCGGCTTTATCGGCATATCCAACGACTTATAGAAATCATGGTCGAACTCGAATACGCCGTTGCTGTATCGGAATGCGAAAATATCACCGCTCTCTAAAGCCAACGAGAGGAATTCTTTCTCTTTCCGTAAACTTTCTTGAGCCTGTTTCTTGTGAGAGGCTTCGCGACGGTATTGTACTCTTTGATAGAAAAGCGTCCATAGGATAAATAGGGTTAGAAGAATCCCGCATAGAATAATATATGTTTGATAACGAACCACAAAGGGCATATTCAAGAAGATGCTGTTTTGAGGCAGTTCTTTCCAATCGATCCCCCATTTATTTAAAGTCGGGTAATCGAACAGATAGTTTTTGGCGCTTTCCGTTATTTGTGGGAAGCTATTGGCCGGTGTGCCCTTGAGTATGCTGGCAGCTCGTCGTAAGGCTTCTTGGGTTTGGCTCTCTACCGGGGTCATATATCCCCCGATGAAGCCTCCGTCATATCCTACGGATTCGTTGATCGCCGAGAAGCTGGGAAATGAGCAGAACCTACCTAAGGCTATCGAGGTATAATCTCTTTTGGTAGCAAGGTAGGCCTTGTTGTAAGTACTTGTACCTAACCCCCAGATCAAGTTGGAACTGGTGCGGGGTTGAATGGTTTGTATATAGAGGGAATCGAACGGTACTTTTGGGAACCGCACTAAAGAAGAGGATCTCTTTTTATCGGATGGGGATGAATACTGGGGATATTTAAGGTAATCGGGTCTAGCCTTGGAGCATAGCCCTTTTATTTGCTCATCCATATCTTTCAGGATCTTTTTGTCAAGAGCTGTACTATCAGAGACACGTACAATCACGCATTTTCCCATGATTCGCTCAATAAGTTCGACGTTTTTCCGATAGTCCGGCTTATCCCAAAATCCGGATACGTTAGGATACTTTTGAATTAAGGGTATGTTTGGGTAGTTGACTCCGGTAAAAACGATAGGTACGCTATCTAGTAAAGGATGTTCGCAAGCCAATAAGGAATAGGTCGCTTGATCATCGTTTACGATTATGATATCAGGCTTCCATAAAGATAACGTATTGAGTTCCGTATATATTCTTTGTTTCTCTTCTGGCGATTGATAAGCTTCGCAATTAAGATAGAACGTGAAGATACTGGCATGAATGCCTTCTTTTTGGAATCCTTTTTTAAAAGCCTCTTCTATATCTTTATAGGCTTGAAAGTCCGGCTCATAAGATTGGACTATCAAGATACGCTTTTCCGTGGTTGAGCGTTCGCAAGAATTTGCGACCAATAAAAACAATGGAAGCAACAATAAAAAAAGATAACGATAAGAAGTGTTCGTCATGTGTATAGCTTCAATATAATAGGTACAAATGTATAAAAAGTAATTGGATATCAAAGAGACAAATGTCTATTTTTCTTGGCTTCTGAGGTTGGTTTATAATTCGAAAACCAAGGAGATGCGGCACCCCTTATTCTTTTCGGACTGGAGCAAGATACGCCCGTTTAATTGTTTTACGATAGCTTGGCAGATCGATAATCCAAGACCTGTTCCTTGCACGAAATCATTCAGCTTCTTGAAACGCTCGAATATCGCTTCTTGGTCCTCGGGAGAGATCCCGATGCCTGTATCCTGCACATAAAGTCGGACGTCTTGTGCGTCAGCGGAATACTCGTAACCGATCTCTATAAAGCCTGCGGAAGTAAATTTTATAGCATTTTTCAGTATGTTCTCGAGCGCTTGGTAAAGTCGCTCCTTATCCGAATATAAGCAGATCGGCGTATCGGGGCATTTCTCCTTGAATTCGATACCTTCGGGGACATCGGAAAGATGTTGTTTATAAAGGGTTTCCACTAAATCCGTTAAATTGCAGGATTCTTTATGAAAGACGATACCTCCGGATTCAATCCTTGCCAAATCCAATATGTCATTGACTAACTTTAGTAATAACTCGTTATTGGTCGTGATGATATTAGCGTATTGCTCCTTCTCTTCCGCTGTCAGATCCAGTTCGGCGATTAGGCTTGAAAAGCCGATGATCGCATTTAGAGGGGTACGTATCTCATGACTCATGTTAGCCAAGAATACGGATTTCATCCGGTCGGACTCATTGGCTTTCTCCAAGGCTTCCGCTAGTGATTCCTTTTCATGTAATAGGGCTTTTTGCGCTTGTCGTTTTGCCTTGGATTCTTGGGTATACATGATGATGAAGCTACCGAAGACAAAGCAGCACATCGTACTGACTACGATTATCAAGCTCCAGAATAATCTTGGATATTGGTCCTTAAAAGGAAAGTTCAAAAGTATAGCATCCTTCGGAAGAAGCCTTTTATCGATATTCCAATATTTGACTTCATTGAAATCAAATACATAATTCTTCTTGCTCTTTGTTATCTGTGGGAATGATTCGCTAGGGGAGCCTTTTAATATTTCTGCGGCTCTATCGGTAGATTCTTCTATTTGGGTTTCCAAGGAGGTGATATAGCCACCTACAAGTTTATTCGAATATCCTAGGTCCTCGTTGATCGCCGTAAAAGAGGGTTTACTGGAAAAACGGCTGGTGTTCAATACCCGGTAATCCCGTTTGGCCTGTAGATAGTAGATGTAAGGGACGTGTTTACTCATGTACCAAGAAACAGCTGATAGCTTGTCTCCTTGTACGGGCACGATGTTGACGGTCGTACTATCCGGCCGCTTTAAGCTTTGATTGACCCTTTCCAAAGTAGCGATCTCTACCGGTATATACATGATGCGATTATTATCGACCCGAATGTCTGCTTGAGCACATTGCTCATGTAACGTAGCCTTAATGTGCCTATCTATATACGTACTATCGTGCAACATATAAATCGTAGACTTGCCCAACAGATGTTCTATCAAGCGGATGTTCGTGACGTAGTCGGGCTCGTCCCAGAATCCGGAAACATTCGAATATTGCGCTAATAGTGCCTTATTGGGGAAATTTACGCCGCCAAATACAATGGGGACTGTAGAGATTAGCGGATGATGGCATTGCATTAACGTGTAAGTCGCTTGATCCTCGTAGACCAAAATCAGATCGGGTTTCCAAGTAGAGATCGAATCTAGATACAGGTACATCCGTTTTTCTTCGGCGGGTGCCGCATATTGCTCGCAGTTCAAATAGAATGTTTGGATCGACGGATTAATCCCCTTTTTCTCGAGGGATTCCCGGATCAACCGATCGCAGTCTTTATAAGCTACATAATCGCTTTCATAGGAATGCACTACTAATATACGATATTTATTTCCCGACTGTTGACAAGAGGACTGTAGAATGGCTAGCAGAAAAAGTAGAACAAATATGTAATATTTCTGTATAGATCTCGCTAGCATAAGTCGAAAATTAGTACGTTGCCCTTAATCGTAATTTAAAATGAGTGTTTTTATGCGAGTGCAAACTTATTAATAATTATTGGATATCAATGGCTTTTTTATTGAATATATAGGGCTAAAATAAAAAACGGCTATCAGATCCCGAAGGACCCGATAGCCGTTTTTCTATCTTATGTGGAGTAAAGGAGCGATTAAAACCGCTTCTTTTTATTTTACTTCCTCAAAGTCAACGTCCGTAACGTTACCGTCTTTGCTGTTGTTGCTGCTACCTGCGTTACCGCCAGCTTGTTGACCACCGAAGTTAGGATCTGCTTGCGGGCCGCCTTGAGCGCCGCCACCTTGAGCGTTGTACATTTCTTGGCTAGCTGCTTGGAATACGCTGTTCAATTCTGCCATAGCAGCATCGATACCTGCGATATCCTGAGCCTTATGAGCTTCTTTCAATTTGTTCAAGGCACCTTCGATCGGAGCTTTCTTGTCTGCCGGAAGCTTGTCGCCAAGATCTTTCAATTGCTTCTCAGTCTGGAAGATCATGCTATCCGCTTGATTCAACTTGTCGATACGCTCTTTCTCTTTCTTATCGGCCTCTGCGTTAGAAGCAGCTTCCTCTTTCATACGCTTAACTTCGTCGTCGCTCAAACCGCTGGAAGCCTCGATACGGATACTTTGTACTTTGCCGGTTCCTTTATCCTTAGCCGATACGTTCAATATACCGTTAGCGTCGATATCGAATGTAACCTCGATCTGAGGAACACCACGTTGTGCGGCAGGTATTCCATCCAAGTGGAAACGACCGATAGACTTGTTATCTTTAGCCAAAGAACGCTCACCTTGCAAGATGTGGATCTCAACAGAAGGCTGATTGTCTACGGCAGTCGTAAATGTCTCGGACTTCTTGGTCGGGATTGTCGTGTTAGACTCGATCAATTTAGTCATTACACCACCCATTGTCTCAATACCTAAAGACAGCGGAGTAACATCCAACAGCAATACGTCTTTAACCTCTCCTGTCAATACACCACCTTGGATCGCTGCGCCTACGGCTACTACTTCATCCGGGTTAACGCCCTTAGACGGAGCTTTACCGAAGAATTTCTCAACGATAGCCTGTACAGCCGGGATACGAGTAGAACCACCTACCAAGATCACTTCGTCGATATCAGAAGTTGACAAACCTGCGTCTTTCAAGGATTGACGGCACGGTTCGATACATGCTTGGATCAGACCGTCAGCCAATTGCTCGAATTTAGCACGAGTCAAAGTCTTAACCAAGTGCTTTGGAATACCGTTTACTGGCATGATATACGGCAAGTTGATCTCCGTGCTAGTCGTACTTGACAACTCGATCTTCGCTTTCTCGGCAGCTTCTTTCAAACGTTGTAAAGCCATCGGGTCTTTACGTAAGTCTACGCCTTCCTCACGTTCGAATTCTTCAGCCAACCAGTCGATGATTACGTGGTCAAAGTCATCACCACCTAGGTGAGTATCACCGTTTGTTGATTTTACCTCGAATACGCCGTCACCTAACTCAAGGATGGAGATATCGAATGTACCACCACCTAAGTCGAATACGGCGATCTTCATATCTTTGTTCGTCTTATCCAAACCATAAGCCAAAGAAGCGGCAGTCGGTTCGTTTACGATACGGCGTACGGTTAAACCTGCGATCTCACCAGCCTCTTTCGTAGCCTGACGTTGAGCGTCACTAAAGTAAGCAGGTACTGTGATAACGGCTTCCGTTACTTCCTGTCCCAAATAATCCTCAGCTGTCTTTTTCATTTTCTGCAGGATCATCGCTGAGATTTCCTGCGGAGTATACAAACGTCCTTCGATATCTACACGAGGAGTGTTGTTATCACCACGCACTACTTTATAAGGAACGCGATTGATTTCCTTTTGTACTTGGTCATAAGTTTCACCCATGAAACGTTTGATAGAGAATATAGTCTTTTCAGGATTGGTGATAGCCTGACGTTTTGCGGGATCACCTACCTTACGCTCGCCGCCTTCTACGAAAGCTACGATTGAAGGTGTTGTTCTTTTACCTTCGCTGTTCGCAATAACAACCGGTTCGTTACCTTCCAATACGGCAACACAAGAGTTGGTTGTTCCTAAGTCGATTCCAATAATCTTTCCCATGATTGTAAATATTTTAATTGTTATTATTCATCGTCCGTCATCTTCCTTGTTGAAAGGATTCACATAGTATTCAACAAATGCCGTGCCAAAGAAGTTCGGGTTTGAAAATAAATAATACGTGTCATGAATCGTGACATTTTGACGGTTTGGCAGGATACAAAAAGCCCCGGAACCGTTTTAATAGGCCCGGGGCTTCTCTTGTTATTTGTTGATTATTTCCTTTTCTTCTTTCATGTCAAGCTCATTCTTGTCGGCATCAAAGAATTTGTATTCAAGAAAGGCGAGACTTTGATTGGGAATAACTTTTAAACCATGGGTGTACTTCATTTTCCACTTCATGCTCAAGGGGAACAACCCCTTGTTCACATACGCTGCGACATACGGATGTACATGCAGGGTGAATTTCTTCACGTGATGTTTGTTTACTAAGCAATCTATTTTTTCTTCCAGGCTGTCGGTAAACAGGATGGAAGGCTTAACCGTTCCTGTTCCGAAACAGGATGGGCAGTCTTCTGACGTATCCACGTCCATTGCCGGACGTACCCGCTGACGGGTAATCTGCATCAAGCCAAACTTACTAAGAGGAAGGATGTTGTGTTTAGCCCGGTCATTTGCCATTGCCTTTGTCATGTGTTCAAATAGCTTTTGCCGGTTGGCAGCCTCTGCCATATCGATAAAGTCTATAACGATGATACCTCCCATGTCTCGTAAGCGGAGCTGACGGGCGATCTCATCGGCGGCGGCTATATTTACGTCGATAGCTGTCTTCTCTTGAGCATCGCTGCCTTTGGAACGGTTCCCGCTGTTCACGTCGATAACGTGCATAGCTTCCGTGTGCTCGATAATCAAGTAAGCTCCACTCTTGTAAGTGACAGTTCGTCCGAATAGCGACTTGATTTGCTTGGTGACCGCAAAGTTGTCAAAGATAGGAAGCTCTCCCGTATATAACTGTACGATTTCTTCCCGTCCCGGTGCGATCAAGCTTACATAGTCGCGGACATTATTGTAGACCTCCTTGTCATTTACATAAATATTTTGGAAAGAGGGGTTGAATATATCCCGAAGTAAAGCTACGGTACGTGCCGTTTCTTCATAAACGATAGCCGGAGCTTTGAGTTTAGGCACCTTCACGATATTATCTTCCCATCGTTTCACCAATGTCTTTAGTTCATGATCAAGCTCTGCGACACGTTTGCCCTCCGAGGATGTCCGTACGATAACACTGAAATTCTTCGGTTTGATACTTTGGATTAACTGGCGCAAACGAGCCCGTTCCTCGCTTGATTTAATTTTGGTGGAGACAGATACTTTATCGGCGAACGGTATCAGCACGATATATCTTCCGGCAAAAGAAAGCTCGGAAGTCAATCGGGGACCTTTCGTCGAGATAGGCTCTTTAGCAATTTGAACCAACACCTCTTGTCCTACTTTCAGCACGTCGCTAATACTCCCGTTCTTTTCGATCTCCGGTAGAATCTGAGTTTTCGACAGTACCGGCGCCTTTTTGGGATCGCTCAGCAATTGCTTTAAATATTTCTGTTGGGTGTTGAAGTTAGGACCTAAGTCCAAATAGTGAAGAAACGCATCCTTTTTGTAACCGACATCAATGAACGCAGCGTTTAAGCCCGGCATCAGTTTCTTAACCTTACCTAGATAGATATCACCAACGGCGAACGAGACGTTGCGAGCCTCCTTTTGGAGCTCCACAAGGCTCTTGTCCTCCAAGACGGCGATAGATACCTCTTTGGGCTGTACATCAACTACTAATTCACTAATCACTTAAGATGTGTTTTTAAGATCAGACCTTATAAAATACGCAAAGAACAAACTTAAAAGGTCACTTATTAAGTTTGTTCTTTAGAGTTCGTTAGATAGACTTATTTCTTCTTATGTCTATTCTTCTTCAGTCTCTTTTTGCGCTTGTGCGTAGACATTTTATGTCTTTTTCTTTTCTTTCCGCTAGGCATCGCTTTAAAATTTTAAATTAAACGTATAATAATTAATTACTTAACTTCACCAATAAAAGTCTTAGCCGGCTTGAATGACGGAATGTTGTGTTCCGGGATGATGATCGTAGTATTTTTTGAAATATTACGAGCTGTCTTTTGAGCTCTCTTCTTAATAACGAAACTTCCGAAACCTCTCAAGTAAACGTTTTCGCCTTGGGCTAAAGAACTTTTTACGATATCCATGAAGGACTCAACGCTTGCTAGCACTGTCTGTTTGTCGATACCAGTGCTTTTTGAAATCTCGCTAACAATATCTGCTTTAGTCATGTCTATAAATTAATTAATTGATTTTGACCTATTAATTTTTTGGAATGCAAATATATAGCTTTTTATTTAAGTGGAAAAAGAATTGAGCTTCAATTTTTAAATAAAAAGATTCTTCTCGATTCGTAATATATATGTATGTTTGCGGTAATCAAATAGTTATGATGTTGAAAAGTGAGAAAGGGAGCAGTTATGTTACAGTATGAAAGTGAGTTAGAAATCAGCCGGATATTGGTTGAGTGGTATGAAACCTATAAAAGAGAGCTTCCTTGGAGGGAAACGAGAGACCCTTATATCATCTGGATATCGGAGATTATATTGCAACAAACCCGGGTTGTACAGGGATTGGAGTATTTTTTGCGTTTCACCGAACGTTTCCCGGATGTGGCATCTCTAGCGGCGGCGGAAGAGGATGAGGTGCTGAAATATTGGCAGGGCTTGGGGTATTATAGCCGGGCTCGTAACTTACATGCGGCGGCTAAATCTATCATGGAGCGGTTTAACGGGGTTTTCCCGGAGAATTATAAAGAGGTATTATCCTTGAAAGGTATCGGGGAGTATACGGCGGCGGCGATCGTCTCCTTTGCTTGGAACCAACCGTGTCCGGTCGTGGATGGAAATGTGTACCGGGTACTTTCCCGTTTGTTTGCCGTAGATACGCCGATCGACACCACGAAGGGTAAAAAGCAATTCGCGGAACTGGCCGGAATGATCTTGGACCCTAAGAACGCAGGGACGCATAATCAGGCGATCATGGAATTGGGTGCTTTGCAATGTGTTCCTCAAAACCCGGACTGCGGGGTGTGCCCGCTAAAAGATAAATGCATGGCGTTCGCTTCCGGCAATGTGCAAGCTTATCCGGTGAAACAAAATAAGACGAAGACAAGGGATCGTTATTTCCACTATCTATACATTATATATAAAGGACAAACTTGGATGAACAGACGGGCGGGGAAGGATATCTGGACCGGCTTGTATGAATTTCCTTTGATCGAGACGGATCATACGATGGATTTTTCCGGTTTGTGTGAGACGCAAGCCTTCCGTAACCTATTGGGAGATGCTGGAAAATTGAGTATCACCCAAGGGTTATCGAATGTAAAGCATACGCTCTCCCATCAAATTTTATACGCTTCTTTCTATCAAATAGAGATAGAGCTGGTTCCAGAATCCTTGGGGAATTATCTCTCTTTGCCTTGCCGGGATATTGAGAAGTATGCCGTTCCCCGGCTGATACATATTTATTTAGAGAAATTAAACGGAAACTTGTGAGAATGATTGAATTTGTGTTTCTTTGTATAGTTATTAAGAATTTGAATTATGTCATTGAATAAGGTTATATTGATCGGCAACGTAGGCAAAGATCCTGACGTTCGCTATTTTGACAGTGGTGCCGCTGTCGCTAATTTCCCGCTGGCAACCTCGGAACGTGGGTATACGTTGGCAAATGGAACGGTGGTTCCGGAACGTACGGAGTGGCATAATATCGTAGTTCGTCGGGATTTGGTTCCTTTCGTGGAAAAATGGGTACGTAAAGGTTCCGGTGTATATGTGGAAGGCAAGATTCGTACTCGTAATTATGATGACCAAAGCGGCGTGAAACGATATGTTACGGAGATCCATGCGGATCGTATCGAGTTTTACAGTACGGGTTCCCGTCCGGCCGATGGTGGAAATACGACTGCACAAGGCGGTAGTATGCAGCCCAATGTGGGGCAAGGACAATCGGCTCAACCGACCACGGCGCCAAATACCGCTTATCAACAGCCAGCCGCCTCGCAGCCTAGCGCATTCTCAGAATCCAGTGACGCGGATGATCTCCCGTTCTGATATTGTTTAACTAATACTGTTTCCCTTGGACTCGGACTATTATTTATCGGGCTTATTTGAAAACGTAACGGTGCAGGCGCTGACAGCGGGTCCTGTGATCGCATTAAGCCTTGCCTTTTTACTGCTGTTTGTTTCCGGCTTCGTGTCGGCCTCTGAAGTGGCATTCTTTTCTCTAACCCCGGGCGACCTAAATGAGATCGGGGAAGAGAATCGCCCGGCAGATCCTGTTATCAAACGTCTCCTTGAACGTTCGGAGTATCTATTGGCATCTATATTGATCGCTAATAATTTCGTAAATGTGGCGGTCGTTATGTTGTGTACCTATGCGATTAACGCTTGGATTAATTTCTCGGCCGCTCCTCTTCTAGGCTTTGTGCTTGAGACGATTCTACTGACTTTCTTGCTTTTACTTTTTGGGGAGATCATGCCTAAGATTTACGCACAGAAGAATTCTTTGCGTTTTGTTCGTTTTTCAGCCTCCGTATTAAGTGGTTTGGAACGCTTCTGCCGCCCATTCTCGAAAATCTTGGTTAATTCCACATCGGTCATCAATAAAGCGTTAGCGAAAAAGAAATATGATATCTCTGTAGATGAGCTTTCTAAAGCGTTAGAGCTAACCTCTACCGAGATCCCGGAGGAGAAGGAGATGCTGGCGGAGATTATCAAGTTTTATAATAAGACCGCTGATGAGATCATGACTCCTCGTCTGGATATGGAAGATATCGAGATCAAGATCAGTTTCCGTGAGGTGGTTGATTTTATTATCAAATCCGGCTATTCGCGTATTCCGGTATATTCCGAGACTGAGGATAATATAAAAGGTATCTTATATATCAAGGACTTATTGCCCTATATTGACAAGCCCGATACATTCCGTTGGCAGAGCTTGATCCGACCGGCCTATTTCGTGCCGGAAACCAAGAAGATCGATGATTTGCTGGAAGAGTTCCGTACCAATAAAATTCATATGGCGATCGTAGTCGATGAGTTTGGCGGTACCTCCGGTATCGTGACGATGGAAGATATCCTAGAGGAAATTGTCGGAGAGATCTCCGATGAGTATGATGAGGATGAGCAACAATTCATCCGTTTAGCAGACGGTAGCTTGATCTTTGAGGCAAAGATATTATTGACGGATTTCTTCCGGGTTATCGATGCCGATCCCTCAGATTTTGGTAAATTGACGGAAGAAGTGGAAACTTTGGCCGGTCTTTTGTTGGAGATAAAAGGGGATTTTCCACGCCGTAGGGAGATTATAGATTTTAAGGAATATCGTTTCCAAGTGCTGGAAGTGGATAACAGGAGGATATTAAAGGTTAAATTTAACCGTATCCTTGAAGGTACAGGGAATGATGAGAATGGGAAAGATACGAAGTAAATGTTTATGAAATGGATAGCTGCTGTCATAGGAGGGTCTCTGTTTTTAGGGATATGCTGTATTTCGTGTGTGGAATATACGCCGAAGCCACGGGGCTATGTTCGTATCGAACCTTCGAAGGCACAATATAAACCGCTTGATCTCAGTTACCTGCCTTTTAATTTTGATGTCTCTCAGACTGCGGTCATAGAGGTGCCGGATCAAAAGAAGGGTGTTACGGGCTTGAATATCTCGTATCCGGAGTTAGAGGCTAAGCTTTATTGCAGCTATTTGCCAATTACTCCCGCGTCCTTGGTGACGGTGGAGACGGAAAGCCGCTCTTTCGTCGCCCGCCAAATAAAGTCGGAGAATCGGATATCGGAGAAAGCGTATTCCAACCCTGCCGCAAACGTTTATGGCTCGCTGTTTCTTCTGGATGGAGAATCGGCTTCTCCCATACAATTCCTGTTGACAGATAGTGTATCGAATTTCTTCCGGGGAGCCTTGTATTTTGACTGTAAACCCAATGCGGATTCATTAGCTCCCGCTATCCAATATATCCGGGAAGATATCATAGAACTTATACAAACTTTTAGTTGGAAAGAATAATATGGCCTTGCTATATAAACAACTCTCGCCGCTGCATGGAGTCTGGAAAATGGAAGAAAGTTCTGATGAGCTTTTGGGGATGCTTGAGCATAAAGCGGACTATTCTTCTTTTTTGGAGCGGGTATCGGCAGAGAAGCGGAGGCAGGAACGTTTCGCCAGCCGGGTGCTTTTAAAAGAGCTTTTAGGAGAGGAGGTAAGGGTTGACTATCATTCTACGGGTGCCCCGTTCCTCGCGTGCGTACCTTTATATATAAGTATATCTCATACGAAAGATTATGTGGCGGTAATCTTGGATAAGCGTCCGACAGGGATCGATATCGAGTATCGTTCGGACCGGATCTTGAAAATACGAAGTCGCTTTATGAATCCGGAGGAAGAGGCGGGTATCGATCTGGAGCATGAGGTCGAGCATCTATTAATCCATTGGTGCGCCAAAGAAACCTTGTTCAAGATAATCGGGCAGGAAGGAGTGGACTTTCAAAAGCATCTTCACGTGAATCCTTTTCCTTATTTATCGAGTGGGACGTTTAAGGGACGAGAAACCCGGACCGAGGCATGCCGGGAATATGAGTTGGCATATCAAGTTACACCGGACTATGTATTGACTTGGTTGAAGTAAGTTAGCTTCGTGAGCCAATGAAGTTAACTTCATTGACTAACGAAGCTAACTTCATTGGCTCACGAAGCTAGCTTCATCAAATCATGTGGTTGGAAAGATATCGTTCGATCTATTTCTGCCAGATCTCCCAAGCGGCGAAAGCCTGTAATAGAAGCATTTCCAGACCATTTTTCACGATGGCGCCTTTTTCTTTTCCTTTCTTCATGAAAAGGGTCTCATCCGGATTGTAAAGTAAATCATACAATAGATGATTCGGCGTAAGTAAATCGTACGGGATATCCGGACATGAGTCTATATTAGGGAACATGCCTAAGGGAGTCGTGTTTACGATCACCGTATATTGCTCCATGGTTTTCGGAGTAATCTCATCGTACGTGATACAAAATTCTTTCGGTTTGCGAGAAACCAGCGTGGCACCAACGCCTAGCTGTTTCAGTCCGTGGAAGACTGCCTTCGACGCCCCTCCCGTACCAAGGATCAACGCTTTCCGGTGCGTTTCTTTCAATAAAGGATCAATCGATTGCTTGAATCCGATAATATCCGAGTTATATCCTTTCAGTTTAAGTTTGCCGAAAAGACCTTTTGTGAACTTGATGACATTTACCGCTCCGATCTGACGGGCATCGTCATCCAAATCGTCTAAATATGGGATTACTTGTTCCTTATAAGGAATGGTCACGTTTAAACCGTTAAGTTCAGGGTTTTCTTTGATTACGTTCTTAATCTCCTTGATAGAGGGAATCTCGAAATTCAAGTACTCAGCGTCGATCTTCTCCGCTTCAAACTTCTGGTTGAAATACGTTTTAGAAAACGAATGTCCGAGGGGATATCCCAGTAAGCCATATTTCTGCATAACCTTTTTATTGTTTATTCTTTAGATCCTGTATATAATGAACAGATCCCGAAGGTAAAGGTCCGTACACGGGCCTGCTTGAAGCCTTGGCGGGTGAGTAAATCCGTCATGACCTTTCCCTGAGGAACTACCTTGATGGAAGCCGGCAAATAATTATACGCGACTTTTTCTTTAGAGAGTAGACGTCCGATAAAGGGGATGACGGTCTTCGAGTAGATCTGGTAGAGTTGTCTCATGGGAAAATGTTCCGGTGTGGAAAGTTCCAAGATCATGATATGCCCACCGGGTTTCAGCACCCGGTACATCTCTGAGATACCTTGCTCTATGTTCTCAAAATTACGAACCCCGAAAGCGGCGGTTACGGCATCGAACGAGTTTTCCTCGTAGGTCAAGGCCGTACAGTCCTGTTGCTCGAAGGATATATACTCCGAATAACCGGCGGCAGCTACTTTTTTCCGTCCCACTTCCATCATGCCTAACGAGATGTCGGCACCGACGATATGGTCGGGTCGCAGCTTTTTGTACATGGAGATAGCCAAGTCTCCGGTACCGGTAGCGATATCCAGTATCGTTTTAGGAGAGAAAGGACGCAGGAAAGCGATCCCTTTCCTGCGCCATATCTTGTCGATACCAAATGAGAGAGTATGGTTGAGTTGATCATACGTTTCGGCTATCGAGTCGAACATACGTTTGACTTGCGTACCCTTTTGTTCCTCTTTGTTATAAGGAAGTATTGTCTCTGAACCATACTGTGTCATGTGCGGTATCTTATTTATTCTGTAAATATTCGGTAACGTTTTTCTCGATGCGGTTCAGCAAGTTATCAGTCTCGCCTTTTACGAAAGTCTCCCCTGTGATATGCTCGAACAATTCGATATATCGGTTGCTGATTCCTTCTACGATCTCCGGTGTCATCTCAGGAACTTTCTGTCCGGATTTACCTTGGAAGCCATTTTCCATCAACCATTCGCGGACGAACTCCTTGGAAAGTTGCTTCTGCGGTTCCCCTTTGGCGAAACGATCCTCGTATCCTTCTGAGTAGAAATAACGGGAGGAATCCGGAGTATGGATCTCGTCGATCAAATAGATCTTGCCGTCACGATGACCGAACTCATATTTCGTGTCAACCAAGATCAAGCCACGTTCCTTAGCGATCTCGGTACCGCGTTTAAACAAGGCCATCGTATATTTCTCAAGAACCTCGTAGTCCTCTTTAGAGACCAAACCTTTAGCGAGAATCTCCTCTTTAGAGATATCTTGATCATGCTCTCCGATCTCAGCCTTTGTGGTCGGGGTGATGATGGGTTCGGGGAAACGTTGGTTTTCACGCATACCCTCCGGTAGTTTCACGCCGCAGATCTCACGCACGCCGCTCTTATAAGCACGCCATGCGCTTCCGCACAGATAACCGCGTACGATCATCTCAACCGGGAAACCTTGGCATTGAACGCCAACCGTTACCATCGGGTCCGGAGTCGCCATTTTCCAGTTCGGACAAATATCAGTCGTAGCGTCAAGGAACTTGGCGGCGATCTGGTTTAACATTTGTCCCTTGTAAGGAATACCTTCCGGCAAGATAACATCGAAAGCGGAAATACGGTCTGTAGCGACCATTACCAATACCTCGTCATTGATGTTGTACACGTCGCGTACTTTCCCATGGTATACGCTCTTTTGTCGCGGGAAATTGAAGTCTGTTTTAACTAATGCCTTCTTCATGACTCTTACTTTTAGTTGTTGTCTATATTCGTTTTCTTCTCTTTTGCCTCTTTGATCTCTTTCTTCCGTTTATCATCGAACTTATCATAAGCCTCTACGATTCGTTGGACAAGTTTATGCCGGACAATATCTTTCTTGGTGAACTCGATCTTACCGATCCCGTTTACGCCCTTCAATATTTGCATGGCCTGTATCAATCCGGACGTGGTAGAAGGCGGAAGGTCTATCTGCGTGACATCTCCGGTGACGATCATCTTGGCGTTCATACCCAAGCGGGTCAAGAACATCTTGATTTGATGCGTCGTCGTGTTTTGCGCCTCGTCCAATATAATGACGGCGTCGTTCAAGGTACGACCGCGCATAAACGCTAGCGGGGCGATCTGTATCACGTTATTCTCCATATATTCCTTCAGCTTGGCTGCCGGTATCATATCCTGCAAGGCATCGTAAAGCGGTTGCAGATAGGGATCTAGCTTATCTTTCATCTCACCCGGCAAGAAACCCAGTTTTTCTCCGGCTTCCACGGCGGGACGGCTTAAGATGATCTTCCGTACTTCCTTATTCTTTAATGCTTTTACGGCTAGGGCGATAGCGACGAATGTTTTGCCCGAACCGGCGGGTCCTGTGGCGAAAACCAGATCGTTGTTCTCGAAAGCCTTTACCAATAACTGTTGATTCTCGGTACGTGCGGTAATCGGCTTGCCATTCATGCCGTGGATGATCAGGTTCTCCTGCTTCACGACCGTGGGACCTTTCCCTTTTATAATATCCAGAATCACGTCTTCGGAGAGCGAGTTAAACTCCTCACAGTATTTTTCCACCTCACGGATTTTCTTGAGAAAAAGCTCGGACTCATCCTCATCTCCAATCACTTTCATCACATTTCCACGGGCAACGATACGCAATTTCGGAAACAATGTCTTGATCAATTGCATATTAGAGTTATTCACACCGTAGAAAATTACCGGGTCTACGCTTTCAAGAATATAAATTCTTTCAATCATCCGCTATTCCTTTTATTAAATTACGCTTCAAAAAGATGTGCTATTTTTTATTATTCGAATCAAGTTACAAAATTAGTAATATTCTTTATCCATTGATGCAAAGGGAGAAGTTTTATTTCACGGGAACACATCTTTCAGCCGTCCGTCTACCATTTAGAGAAAAACTAATTGGAGTTAAGGGGTAATTTCGGATTTTTCCGTATGTTTGTCTGGCAAAACGAAGGTAATGAAGATGAAGACTGTGTTTAATGTGATGTTGTTGCTGGCCGTGATCGTGTCGGCGACGGCTTTTTCTTCTTGTAAGGAGAAAAGAGGTGAATTGAAGAAGATTTGGTACAATGGAAGCTATAATCGTGATTTTAATGATTTGAATGACGTTCATTTGTCCGTTGCGAAGAAGATCGGCATAGAGCCTGTCTCTTCGAGGGAAGGAGCGGAGCACGCCTCCCGGGATATGGTGGAGATCAAGACGAATGACTATTACGAGGTAGAGGAGTTGACGCACTCTATTCCGTATTTGGTGCCGGAAGCCGCTAATCTGCTGGAGGATATCGGGAAAAACTTCCAAGACTCATTGAAAAACTTGAATGCTTCCATCTATAAAATAAAGGTAACCAGTGTAACCCGTACGGTTGCCGATGTCAAGAAATTGAGAAAAAGGAATACGAACTCTTCTCTCAACTCTGCCCACCAATACGGAACTACGTTCGATGTATCATGGGTACGCTATACTAAGATAGATGAGAAAGATACCTTAAATATTGATAAGGACCGCTTGAAAATGGTGCTTGCCTCCGTGCTTCGTGATTTGCGCAGGGCGGATCGTTGCTATATCAAGCACGAACGCAAGCAAGGGTGTTTCCACATTACGGCTCGTGAGTTGTAATTTGTTCCAGCGCTTTCGTATAAACCGATTTGTCGTATCCGGAGAAACAGCACATCGTGACTTGCTGGATTTCCGGATTCTCTTTTAGGAAGGTATCGATCGTGCGGATCGCTATCTGTGCCGCCTCCTCGATAGGATAGCCATATACGCCGGTGCTTATTGATGGGAAAGCGATTGTTCTCAGTCTGTTCTCTTTCGCCAATCGCAAGGAGTTTCGATAACAATTTTCCAGTAGCTCCGGCTCTCCGTGTTGTCCGTTTCGGTAGATGGGACCGACGGTGTGTATGACATGACGGGCTTTCAATCGATAACCTTTCGTTATCTTCGCCTCTCCGGTCGGGCATCCTTGTAAAGTCCGGCATTCGTCAAGGAGTTCCGGACCGGCGGCCCAATGGATGGCACCGTCTACGCCGCCACCTCCCAATAAGCTATTGTTTGCGGCATTTACGATGGCGTCTACATCCAATGTCGTAATATCTGCTTGTATAGCAATTATTCGTTCGTTCATATCTTTAGTTATTTGTATGTTGGTCCTGTTCATATATATTCTAAATGTGCGCAATATAGCGAAAAAGTTGCTTTGTTTCAAACTTAAAATGGTTGTTTTGAAAGCATGTACGTGTTTTCTAGGAGGGTTAGTGGGGGATTTTGGCTGTATTTTGCAGAGTCAAATTTTTATTGGAATATTTTATAATATTATTTGGTTTATAAAATAAACTTGTCTATATTTGCGATGTGCAAAGAGTGATGCGCAGCTCCTTTGCATTTTTTTATCCATGGATGGTTTATAAAATAAACTTGTTTGCAGTAACAGTGATAATAATTAAGAGGAGGATACTAAAATGAGACGAGTTTTATTCATATTATCTTTATTCATGTTGGTATGTGGTTGCATAGAGGCACGTACTATTATTGTAGAGATTGGAAATATACGTGGTAACCATGGGAATATCCTAGTTATGGCTCAGTCAGGAAAAGATACCAAGCCTGTTTATGGCATGGCGAAGTCTGAGAAAGGAAAGGTTACGATCCGGCTGGAAAACGTGGATTGGGAAAAGTTTGATCTGTCCGTATTCCATGACGAGAACGAGAATTGGCAAATGGATATGCTGGAAGGAAAAGGGCCTGCGGAAGGATATGTGTTGAAAAGTTGCGAGGTGAAGGATGAGGAAGCGACTTTCAAATTAAAACTGTATTATCCGGTAAATCAATAGAGCCATGGTACGGTTTTTACTACTATGGCTCTGGATTTTGGCGATAGGCGGGGGTAGTGCCCAAAAGATCTCGGGACAAACGGTTTATAAAGCCCATGTTTCCGATGCGGAGGGAAATGCCGTGGAATATGCGACCGCTGTGCTTTTATCGGGAGAAAAACAGGTAGGGGGTGCCGTGGCCAATAGTGATGGCGATTTTAGCATGGAGGCGGAGGCTGGGAAGTATAGGCTTGTTGTTCAATGCCTCGGATACGAGCCTTTACGGAAAGAGCTGATCTTGCCGATAAAACGGCGGGATTCCTTGATTCTAGATCTATTGAACCATGTTCTGAGGGAAGTCGTTGTTCAAGCGAAGAATATCGAGCGGAAGGCGGACCGCTTTATCATGTCGGTCATGCCATCTGCCGGAAAGGATGGTACGGAATTATTATCACAGGCACCGGGTGTCTGGCTCTCGGATGAAACTATCTCGATAAACGGGGCGCAAGGAACGAAGGTGTTTGTGGATGATCGTGAGATTCGTTTAACGGGAGAGGAGCTACTGGCTTATTTGCGGTCTTTGAAATCGGAGGATATAAAAAGGATTGAGGTAATACCGATCGCGGGAGTTGAGTATGAGGCCTCAACTAAGGGTGGAGTGATCAAGATCTCATTGCGGCGACGTCCGGATAACGGTATGCAAGGATATGTATCTTTAGGTACGTCATTGTCTCCATCTTTACAAGGGTATATTCCATCGGCGTCCGTAAATGCACGTGTCGGGAAATGGAGCTTGAATGGAGCGGTATCGGGTACTTTTACTCCCCGGGATAAAGGAGAGATCAACTCCAACAGGGAATACGGAACGGTGGGGAATAAGTTTGTGTCTCAATCTTTGTATGATACGGATTCCAAATATGGGAATGGACGTGTCGGGGCTATTTTCGAGATCGATTCGCTGAATAGTGTCGGAGCTGAGATCGAATATATCAATCAAGCTTCGGATGGAACATCTTGGAGTCAAACGGATTTAGTAAAGAACTCTTATCCTATGAAGAGTACGGGGAATTATCGACAGAAGGATGATTATAACACGTTTTCCGCTACGGTCAATTACTTACGCGAAATGGATGATCGAGGCTCGGTATTTAAGGTCATAGCCGATTACGTAAGTAAGCGATCGACCGGGGATAATTTCCATACGATCTGTTATGAACAGTCTAGTTGGAGCTATGACACGGTTTACCGGAGTCATGCGGCGGCGGATTATGATATGGCGACAACCGATATTTCTTTCCAAAAGAACTTGCGTAAAAAGATGTCTTTGAAAATCGGGGCTAAATATACCTATATGTTGATGGATGATCATTCCTTGTACGAGGGGTTAACCTCTAGTGGTAGCTGGATTCCAAATGAGGAATATGGATATACCTTGAGATATAATGAAAATATAGTAGGAGCTTACGCCTCTTTCTCTGCGGAGATCAAGAACTGGTCGTTTGCTGCGGGGGTACGTGCGGAATATTCCAAGACGTCGGATAGAAGTGAGGATTTTAGCCGGGATTATCTGGATCTTTTTCCGAACTTGAGCGTGACCTATGCGTTCGATCCCATCAAGAGGTGGATGCTGGTCGGGCAATATGCTCGTAATATCGAACGTCCTCCGTTCTATACCTTGAATCCGAATCGTATACAGAGTTCGGACTATAGCTACCAGATCGGGAATCCCTATCTGCGTCCTACTTATATCAATCGTTTCAGTGTAACGTTGGTTTATAATTATCGTTATACGGTGACTGTAGGAGGAAACTTGCACCACGACTTGATCCGGGAGTTCTGTAAACAAGATGTGGCGAATCCCGATGTATCCTATATCACGTATGAAAATCACGATCGGGAAAACCATTGGTTTGTAGCGGTCAGCTTGCCGTATCAACCCTTTACTTGGTGTAACTTGACAGGGAATTTCATAGGCGTACGGCAGGATATCCGGATGACGGAATTGTCTTCTTTCTTGTCTCATTATTTAGGGTTTGCCAATGCGATCGCTACCTTTGCATTGCCGGCAGGTTTTACGGTGGAGGCCCGGTATAGTGGAACGAGCCGGCTATATTCCGGTAATAGCGAGGTCGCCCCCCGGCATACGGTTGGAGTAATGGCGAGGAAGAAACTCCTGAATGATAAGCTATTGTTGGCTGTTTCAGTCGATAATATCTTTAACCAAGCCAATGAGTACGCCAGTACGTTGGATGTTTATCGAACATCATCCCGTTATGAAAACGGACTTACTGGAAGGGTCTTTAAGGTTGCGTTGACATGGAATTTCAATAGCGGAAAGAAAGTAAGGAAGAGTAAGATAGGTTCCGGTTCCGAACGGAGTCGCCTGAATGAAAAATAACATAAAATAAATACAATTATGGAAGATAGAAAATTATCAGAAAAAGAAAGTCTGGATATTATCACTCAGATGATTAACTCCAGTAAGCGAAACATGAAAGTAGGGAGTGGCAATGTGTTACTTTATTGGGGATATTTTACCGTCCTCTTATCGGTCGTGATATCCTCCTTGATATTGTGTACTCAAAATTATATTTGGTCTTGGGGATGGATGCTCATGTTTGCTGTCGGACCAGTTATTTCATATAAGCAAAGAGGTTGTGAGCCGGCCGTGGTGACTTATACGGACAAGACGATCTCCAAGGTATGGCAAGTGTTTGGCTGTATGTTTGGACTGACGTTCGTCTTGATCGCGGTATTTTGTGCGCTTTATGGGCAATCCGTCAATTTTATATTGATGCTTCCTTTATCGTTATTATATTGTGGATTAGGGGTATCTATAAATGGCATTATCTTGCGGGAGAAATGGATGATTTACTCTCCGGTGGTTGCTTTCGTTTTAGTTATCCACATGCTGATGAGTTTGATAAATCATGATCCTGTCACGGTTTTATGGTATTTGTATTTTGGCCTTTCATTTGTGGTAATGATGATTATTCCCGGGCATATTCTTAATAATAAAGCTAAAAAACAATGTTTAAAGAATTAGATCCTTTATTGCATTCCCAACTCCGGCTAGCGGTGATGTCCATTTTACTATCGGTGGAGGAGGCGGAGTTTGTCTATATCAAGGAGAAGACGAGCGCTACCGCAGGAAATCTCAGCGTCCAATTGGACAAACTTAATGAAGCTGGTTATATCGAGATCGAGAAGGGGTTTGCCGGGAAGAAGCCCCGAACGGTTTGCCGGATCACAGACAAAGGACGCTTGGCGATGGAGGAGTATGTGAATACATTAAGACAATATATTAATATTTAGCTTGTGCCATTCTTAGGGCACGCTTTATAGGGGGCAATACCACTGGTATAAATACTAAATAATAAGGAGTAGCAGAAAAACAGGATGTTTATCAATAAGTTAGCTGCAGATGGAAAGTATGAGATGGCAAAACAATTAGTATAATTGATTTGAATTTCATTTGAATCCTCAAGATAAATCTTGATCGTTTTGATGGTCTTGGTTTAATTGATATACAAAAATAGCGATTAAATTCCATTAAACCGGTCTTTAATCGCTATTTTATTATGAGGGCTGTGATAAGGCTCTGATCTCCCGTTGGACTTGCTGGAGTTGAGTGATCACATCATCATATTTATCCTCCAGTTCGCTTACCTTATTGTAATACGTCGTATGGATATTAGGCATTTTAGCACTAATATACCATTCGGCGTGCCAAATGGTATTGATCTCATTCTCCATCAGATTGAAATTGCGGTAATGTGTCACATCTGGATTATCGGACATACAGACGATGAAGCCAAAATCTGAGAGTCTGTTTTTCAAACGCTTCACAAAAGCACGGCCATCCGTATCTGATATTACATATACATGTCCATCACGTACATCCTGCCACTCGTAGCGTTCTAGCAACCGGATAACCAAATAGCCTCCATCTTGAAGCGTAGGAACCATACTCTCTCCCTTGATTCGTACACAGAGATAAGTACGGCCTTCCTTAACCATTGATTTAGGGAAACGTATGCAGTCAATCTCACTTAACTGATCCGGGTTATAATAGCCACTACCTGCCGCCACCGAAATATCCACCAATGGCACACTCACCATCTCGCTCCCATCGGTAACCGGCACGGGTAATTCAACAATGTTTGTACTTTTCGTTTTGCCACTATCGGGTAAAAAAAGAGAATCTTTGGTTTCCTCTTTTTCAAAAGGTGTACTTTTTGTTTTGCGTGAATCAAGAGGCATGTCAGTGCTCACATTACCCCTTTCCTTACCATTTTCCTTACCCTCATTTAAATCAGATGATAATTGCGGTAAAAGAGATAGAAAAACATTCTCATCGGAATTAATCATCTGAAAAACGATACGTATATCTATGTGAAAAATATTCGCAAGGTCATTCAGTAGAGCCACACTAGGGGTATTCCTCCCTATCTCCATCTGAGAAAGATTCGAGCGTGTCATGCCAAGTCTATTCGCAAAATCTTCTTGTGATAATTGAAGATACTTTCTTATTCCCTTGATAATCAAATGTAATTCCATAGATATAAATTATTATGTGAAAATAATTCGCATTTTATTTGTTTTGCGAATAAATGTAACATATCTTTGTGCCAAGCAAGTGAACAAAAGTAATCATTCGATATGAATACACAAGAGATTATAAACGAATTAACAAAATACGATCGGTTGTCGATCAGGGAAGCGCTCTCCGGGGTGTATAGCCGCCGGTATATCGATTACATGTTTGACAATGGCCGCAAGCGCACGGAGTTGTTCCGGAAAGTCGTTCGGGCTTACTGGAATAATAAGCTGGGGCTGACGGAGAAGGTGGACGGGTTTATTCATGAATTTAACAATAAAAAAGAGGAGGAACTAGTATGAAACTAACAGTAATAAGATTCTTTGAAGGCTATAAGTCAAAGAATGCAGAGGATTCGGATAAATCGATGATCCAGCAAACGGCTTTTGATATATCTCTAGATGGGATAACAAACAAAGAAGAAATAGACGAAGCAATCCATCAACTACAACAGTTCAAATACGATATAGTTGATGGATACCACAAACCAGAGGTCTCTCCTGATGGTTGCATAAGACTAAAAACTATCAAATCTCAAGATTCTCTAAATTGATAAAAGTAGTGTATCCGCATTTCGGACAACTGTAGATCATAAATGGAGTAACCCTTTCGTCGTTATTTTCTAATGTAGTGATTAGTGAGGATTTTATTTCTACCACTCTTAAAGGCTTATTGCTAGCTTCAGTGTGACCACAGTTTACACAAGGTCTTTTAATTGTTGCTCTTTGAGCAATTTTTTAGGCTTGATCTTCTGATAATTTCATAATTACAAAGTTAGTTGTTAATACTGCCGAAAGGTAGGCAATTTAACCATCACCTCCAATTATTCCCGCCAAGAAAGTTAAAGGCTTGCAGAGTCTGGGGCGAGACCGGCGGCGGGGCCAAATTTATAATCATTTTAACAGCATTAAAAATGGAAACGAAAAAAGAAAAGCAAGGAAAAATGATAGACACAGTTATAACCATCGCTATACTGACCAATAACGACGGGTCTGTCTATCGATGTGTTTTGATAGATAGCAAATGTATCTATACCGAAAAATTCGCCAATCAATCCGCCTGGATACGTGGTGGTGGCAATCCGGTGCTCGACTTGATGGAAAAACGTTTTCTATTTACCCCCGAAAAACGTGAGGATATTAGCCAGTATCGATGTGACATTAGCAATGGAAGCAAGGGGGTCCGACGGGTCTTGTCGGAGCTTCTGCATCTCCAGATGAAGCTTCTCAATAGACTGTTTAAGCGTGGCTTCTTTTGCGATAAAACCGCCAATCCTTAGGAAGTCTTGGGCTTCGAGATAAAGGTAGATGTAAGATTTACTCTCCGTTATCACTTCGGTTTCACGGCCTGCTAACCGCATCCTAACGAGTTGCCTGAAGAAAGCCTCCAATTCATTTAAGGAGATTGGAACCCTATTGAAGATGTCTTCATTTTGTAGAACACAGACACCTTCAAATTCAAAAGTGTCACAGAGATACTCAAGTATCCTGTCTTTGATTTCAGGAGTAATCATAACGCCAAGTTTTCGTAAGACAGCCTAAATATAGGCAATTTAACCGGAAACGCAACTATCTCGCCAAGAAAGTTAAAGGCTTGCATTTGCCGGATCGGGTCCGGCGGCGGGGCAAACATTTTAAATGATACGGATATGGCAGACAGAATCAATTACAAGGAGTTATGCGAACGGGTGTTCGACACAGAGGAGATATTTTCCAATATCTTGGTGTTTACGGGAAAGGAGGAGGAGGATTGCCCGGTCTTTAGGGTCGTGACCGCCACGGAACCGGCTAAATATGAGAACATGTCCACGGGAAAGGTCTTTTGGGGTATCGTTGGCTATGACCCCAAAACGGAGGAGTCCCAATGGTACAATTACAATCACTGCGTGAGCCTTGAGAATTTCGACGTATTGCGCCGCCTACTGGCAGGTCGCCGCTATGGATGGATGAGACGGACGAACGGCTTGACCGAGGAGGTGATCCTGCTGGCGAAAGCCCAATTAAGGGAGGGAAAATGACATGAGAGGAAAGATCATACTATATGGGTGGGTATTCAGCATACTCCTACTATTCGCTGGATTAGGAACCATGGAGTGGGCGATGGAGACGGGAGATCCGGTATTCTTGCTTGGACTCTCGATGTTCATGGTATGGGTGGTATTCAGCCTGCTGGCGATCAAATACCCGAGGGAGGTGAACCGGGAGGTCGAGAACTTTGACTTATGGTTCGACCGCACGTTCGAGAAACTGAATAGGTTGTTTGGCATAGATTGATTTAGGTTAGGATCGGTATGCGGCCCGCGGTACGAGGGTGGTCCCCGGATGGTCCGATGGTTGGTGGTTCGACTCCACCATGGGGAACAAAATCATTAATCATTTAAATATCAAAGGTTATGGAGTCGAATTTTACTAAAGATATGCTTACTCCTTTTGTCGGAGAAATAATTGAGAAAGATGATAAATTGGCACAAAAAATTCTTGTTTCATGTAATTTGAATACTACTCATTACAAACATAATGAGTGTATGACACAAGTTGTTCCGATAAAAAACAAGGTTTCAAAAGAACAGCGATGCCTTCCAAGCAATGGTGCATTGCAGACAAGTCCTCTACAGAATGGACAATTCTCGAAATCACAAAGCAGTATTTGTGGCTTTGAAGATATTCATCAAGCCTATTTGCGACATGCGAAAACTCTGAGAGATCAGGATCAGAGCCCAAATGAATATGGGGCATCCAATAAAGAGATTTCTTCAAAAGATTCTCGTATGTCTCTAAACATTCTTTGGCTTCCATAAATGGCATGTCCTCCAAAGTAAAACAGATTTGATACCTGAACATATAAGTCTTCTTAAACATAAGGCTTGCTTTTAAAAGTTTGACAGCGGTAAAGGAAAGCAATCCAGCGGAGGTAAACAAGCCTCGTTCCCGGTGCGAGCTCCGGGGCTGGAACAATAGATAAAAACGAGAATACGATGCCTGAATACAGAAACATACCGATGGATGCGGCCTGCCACTCGAAAGTGGCGAGGCCGGGGGGACGGACGCTTTGCGTGACAGTCCCAGAGATAATGAGATGCGGGGTGTCGGAATTGTATTTATGGAAAGCGTTGAACCATCACCGTGAAGGCACCTATTCCTGCTGGCCTCACCACAAGGAAGGCAAGACCGTCTATCTGCATTACGAAGGATTGAAGCCGGCTTATCAGGCTACGATCCGTGCGGTGCTGATGGACAATCTCACCCCGGAGGCTTGGTATGACCGGAACGGGCGGATAATCCATATAGAGGAGCGTCTACGTCCCTATCTCCTTCTCACGCACAAGGATGAGTCCTATTTCGATACGGCCCGGTACCCTAACGGGGCCAAATTGCCCACAGAGGCCCAGGAGAGAGGCCGTGAGGCGTGCCGATGGCTCTCCTTCCTCGCCCGTTCCGGGAAAAAGACGGAGATAAAGAGGCTGGGATACGCGACATCCAAGGAACTGTACGATGACGTGGTGTTCCTCATCAAGAGCCGGGAGATCCAACTACCGACAGCCTACTGCAAATTACGGCAAAAGATCCGGAAGTACGTGGAGAGGGGGGCCGCCTGTTGCCTTGACCTCAGGGGGCAGGGCAACAAGAACGCCGCCAAGGTATACACGGAGGAACAGGTAGCCCTTCTTCGCAGTATCTGCGGACGTGGGGCCAGTTATAACTCCCAGCAGATCGCCGACCTTTACAATATGATCGCGGAGGCCAAGGGATGGGAGAAGATCAGCCGCCGGAGCGCGCTGGGCTATCTGAAGGAATACAATTTGATCGTTGAGGCCGGAAGGAACGGGTCGGAGGCTTTCCGCAACAAGATATCCATGCAACGCAGGCGCAAACGTCCGGCAGAGGCGCTCTCTTTCTGGAGCCTGGACGGATGGACGGTGGAGCTGTATTACCAGAAAGAAGTGAAAAGCCCCGACGGGAAGATTACCCATACCTACACAAACCGCCTCACGGCTGTTGTCGTGATTGACGCAAGTTGCGATTATCCGGTAGGCTATGCCATCGGCGAGGGCGAGAGCGTCAAGCTGATCGCCGCCGCCGTCAAGAACGCGATCGATTACGTGCACGACACGTTAGGCGGCCCATACCGTCCTTACCAGATACAAAGCGACCATTACGGGATCAAGTCCATGGGCACGATCTACAAGGACGTGGCGGAGTATTTCACTCCAGCCCGCGTAAAGAACGCCAAGTCAAAACCCATAGAGCGTTATTTCAAGACGTTGAACCAGAATTATTGCCAATTATTTTTTGGTAACTTCAACTGGAGCGGCTTCGGTATCACTTCCAAAAAAGAAAGCCAGCCCAATATCGATGTCTTGAATGCCAATAAGAAGCGTTTTCCCGATAAGGACGGCGTCATCCAGCAAATCCACTGGATCATAAGCGAGGAACGGGAGAAGAAGCACAATACATGGCTGAAAGCATGGGAACGGATGCCTAAAGAGGATCGCCTGACATTGAGCCGGGAGAATTACCTGTTGAACTTCGGGATGCGCAACGACCGCACGATCCGCCTGCAAGCGGGATGTCTGGAGCCCACCATATTGGGAGAGAGACGGGCGTATGACTCGTTCGATCTTGATTTTCGCAGGAACCCGCTCCAAAGCTGGACGGTGATGTATGATGAACGAGACCTCTCGACGATCCTGGTAGCTGACCAGACCATGCGGGAACGCCATATACTCGAAGCCGTACACCTGCAACCGATGGATTTGCGTGGACGCGAGGAGGGTGACTTCGAGGCCCACAAGCGGGTAGATGAGTACAACAAGGAGGTTTTGGAGCCTTACGTTGTCGGCGTGGTGGCCAAGGATGAGGAGGCGGTGATGAATATGCTCCAACAAAGCCCCGAGCTGGAAGGCTGGCGGACCGCTACGATGCTCACCGACAGCCGGGGACAGCAGAAGGCCTATCTACAACACACGTCTTTGGTTAAATCAGAAGAAGATTTAGCTGCCGAAATGGAAGAAAAACTCTCTTTAAAGGCCGCTCAAACGGCGGTTAGACAGCGAAAAAAAGAGGCGAGAAAAGAGCGTTCACAATTCGATAAGGCCCGTGAGGCCTATCTGGAAAGCGAGGTCGATTTTAACGAGTACTTATAAAACTAAATAACACATGACTAAGGAAATCAAAGATTACGTAATAGAGGCCGCCCGTATCTACATGGCGGAGAAGGGTATCTCGCAGAACGAGCTGCAAGGCCGTTCTGGCGTATCCTACCTGAGCAGTATGATGAACGGCGTGTATACATACAAAAACAGCCGCTCGGGCGAGATCGGGAACATCGCTGACAAATGGTTTCAAAAGCTGGCAGATCATATTGGCTACAAAATACAGAAAGACTATTGGCCAACGGTGCTGACCACCCAATTCAAAACGATTGTGGCCGAACTGAAAGGCGCAAAGGAAGACGCACGCATCCGTATGATCATCGGTGAGACCGGATGCGGGAAAAGCTACGCGATCGACCGTTTCCGCAAGGGTAATCCGAGAGGGACATATGTGGTCACCTGCAGCGGACAGACTTGCCAAAGTTCCTTGATCCAAAGGATCTTGTACGCCCTACGAATGGATTGCAGGGGAAACTGTGATTATCTGTTAGGCCGGATATCCGCCGAGATCCGCAACCAGCAACTGGCCGGTGATAAACCGATCTTGATCCTAGACGAGGCCGAGAACCTACGTTTACCGACCTTCAAGGCCGTAAAGTCTATTTACGACTATCTGAAAGGACAATGTGGGATCGTGCTGATCGGCACGGACCAATTGCTTGACAAGCTAGAGAAAATGAGCGGAAAGAACACCGAGGGAATGCCGCAGTTCTACGACCGTTTTAGCAGTGGACTCCGCCATTTACGACCGATAGATCACACTTTCACCGAGTTCCTGTCCTCCCTCACGCTCGAACCGGGGTTAAAGGATCTGATACAGAAGAGCTGCCGTAGTTATCGCGGTTTAGCCGACTATATGGAACCGGCCCTTCGGAAAGCCGATGAGAAAGGAGTTCCCTTAACAGAAGACTTTTTCAGGATTATACATGATCTACCTAAATATGAATGACATGAGATACAGAAAAGAGACAATGAAGTCGCCTGTCGGCGAGAGCGTACGCTACTATTTAGTGGCAAAAGATACGTTAAGCCTTCGTGAGATCGCTGAACGAATAGAGGCGAAACGGAACGTATCGGCCATTGACACCATGCGTGTCATCTGGAACTTCTTCGAGGAGATCACCCCGATGTTGGCGGAGGGAAACAGGATCGAGATCACGGACTATTGTACCCTCTCTCCGATGATCAAGAAAGGCAAAGACGGGAAGCCCAATTTCGGGGGCATCCAGTTGAACCTGATCGGAACCATGAGAAAAGAGATGGCTGACATACAGCTAAAAGAATGCTTGAACACTGATAAAACGGTGGAGTAGCATATCCCGAACGGTTACCATGGGGCGGTTCGATTCCGCCCCCGGGAACGAATATCAATCATTAAAACATCATGACCATGGCACCAAAAGCAACAACAAAAAAGAAAGCCCCGCCCCACGCCCTGTTCTGGACCCTCCTGAAGAAAACGCCCGGATATGACGAGCGCTACAAGGAGGTGATAAAGGAGGGCGTGGTGAACGACCACAGCAAGGGCAAGACATGTTCCCTATCGGAGATGTACAAGAGATACCCGACGGAATACAGCCTGATGATAGAGGCCATGAAAAAGGCTGTCTCTGGCGGTAAGCGGGCTATCTATGACGAGACACTGGATCACGAGCGCAAGAAGGTGATAGCCGTCATTTGCTCCGGGATTGACAAGCGCAAATACACCTTCCGGTCCGGCGAGGAGAAAGTGGCGTACGCCAAGCGCGTCGCTTGCAGGGCGGCCAATTGCGCGTATTTCAACGCCATCCCGCTCAGTCGCATGCAAGCTATCTACAATGACTGGCTCAACAAGAACGAGGTGGATGTTAACGGCCGTCCGGAACTGGATTACGTGATAACGGAGAGTTGACCATGGCAAGGATCAAGAAGGAGAAAAAGAAGCCCATGGCGCCGGAGACCAAGGCTCGTATCGAGGGACTGGAGGCGGAGATCGATGTCATTCTTGACCGGCTTTTCGAGAGACCGGACGACCGGGGGCTGATCGAGAGGCTGGCATGGGCGGAGAAAAGGGTATTGGATCTCTCCGGCGAGCACGCACTGGAGGTCAACGAGGATTTCAGGAGGTGATCACATTATTAACATATTAACATCATAAACAAGAACGGTATGAGAGACATCAGTAAATTATCCAGCAAGGAGCTGGCGGAGTTGGCAAGGCAAAAACGTGAGGAGGAAAGACAGGCTTTATTGGTGCGGCGCCAAGCCTATGAGGGCATCCGGGCGGAGATCGTGCAGAAGATAGCCCTCAAGGTATCGGTCGTTATAGCGGAGGTGACGGGATTGCATGATTTCGTGGTATCCGAGACGACGGCCTTTCGTGAGGTGCTGTCCGAGTATGGCCAGCTGCGTACTCCCGGGCAATTGAGTTTCACGCTCAAGGAGGGGGATTTCAAGGTCGAGGTGAAGAGCAACAAGGTGAAGCGTTTCGACGAGCGTGCTGACGTGGCCGCCTCCCGCTTGGTGGATTTCCTCTTGGATTGGGTGAAACAGACTCCCGAGGGCACGGAGAACCTCATGTACCAACTGGCCATGACATTGCTGGAGCGTAACAAATACGGCGACCTAGATTACAAGTCCATCGGCAAGCTGTATGAGATGGAGGAGCGTTTCAGCTCGGAGGAGTACTCCGCCATCATGAGGCTTTTCCGTGAGAGCAATATAGTGGAGGGTAACGCCATCAATTACTACTTCTGGCGTAAGGATGGCATGGGCGTGTGGAGAAAGCTGGAGCCGTCATTCAACCGGTTGTGACCATGGGCGCCTTGAGGCATTTCGTGGAGATAGCGGCGGATATCCATAAGCCCCGAATGGAATCCGAGCAAGTAAGGGGTATCCCCTGTCCCCGGTGTAACGGCCGGGGCGGTTTCATCGAGCAGACGGGAAGGGACGAGTTCATGGAGACCCCTTGCGGTATGTGCGAGGGTGCCGGGAGGCTGAAAGCAACCGTCACCATAGAGTGGAGCCCGGACAACGAGGGCTGACTTCCCGAACGGTCATTTGGCGGGGTCCGATTCCCCGCCCGGGAGCGAATCACTTTAATTATACGGATTATGACAAAAGAGGAATGGAAAAAGGTGGAGGACTGGTGGGGCACTGGCCCTGGCTGGGTGAGAATGGACATTGACGGACATACCGTTTCCCTGTACAACCAGATTAACAAGGACAAGATGATCGTGGTGGTCCTTGTCTACGTGGATGGATATTTGAGGTCCACGTATTCAAAAACGGATAATGAGATCGGCAATCGTTTTTATCAACGTGTCAAGAAAGCCATCTACTCCCCGAAAGAGATGAAGGACCGGGCACGGGCTTTCGGCAAGAGAAATGAGCTGGCCCAGCAACGGTATTACGAGTACAACGAATGCCGCTGGCGATCCTTCAAGGCCTTCAAGAAACATATTATCGGCCATAACAAGGAGATCGGGCTGGTCTCTTGCGGCTGGGGAGAAAACGAGGAGGGCGATGCCAAGGACTCTTAAGAACATACTGATCCGGGGCCTCACGGAGGAGGACAACCGGGTGATCCGGGAGATCAAGAGGGAAACGGGCTGCTTTCAGGCCTCGAAGGCGATCATGCGGATGGCGCACTCCTATCTCCGGATGGTCACGGTCTCCAAGCGGCAAGCCGAGCGCATCCAAGAGCTGGAACTGGAGAACCACCGGCTCAGGAGCAACGCCGCCCTTATCGTCGAGTCGGTAAAGAAACTGGACGTGGTGTTATCAAAACGATAACCCCAAGAATCAAGCAACGATTATTGATAACAAAAACATGGGAAATGAGAAGAGATTTTACCCCCCCCTAAAAAACGCAGGGCCAACATACTGTATCGGCTCAGGAGGAAAGGCGTACGCTGCCAGACAAGGCAGAGGATCATATTCTACCCCTACGGGCGGAATCCTAACGAGGTCTTACAGATAAGACAGCTGAGAGAGGAATATAATTTCACGGTACAATTCACGATCGTATAATAAATAAACAAAGAATAGCATGGGCAGATTAAAAGCCGAGGAGGCACGTAAGATGGCGAACGACAATTCCGGTATCATCCGGCGTTATATGGATGAGATACTGATGGTGGTAGAGAGAAGTGCGAAACAAGGGAGCTTTAGGTGCAATTATAAGTCCGATATCCCCGACGTGGCCCTGATCACTCCTATCGTTGAGCAGTTGACAACGATGGGTTATGACGTGGCGGCGTATAGCTTGAAAGACTTGACTTTGACGATAAAATGGTAAGGGTCATGAACGCGAGAGATCAAATGAAACTGTGCAAGGCGGGGTATACGATTTTACGTCGTAGCGACTACCCCGCCCCGCATATCAAGTTCAAGAGCGAGGTCAATCCCGATAGCTGGAGGAAATATGGGGACAATTACCCGACGAAGGCCGAGAGAGACAGGAGCATGAAACGTTTATTGACGGATGAGAAAGTAATTGAGGATTGAACATGAAGAAAGCGAAAGTAAGGGTCACAGGCAACTATGTTTCCCGATCCAGTTTTACCAATCGAATAGATACAATACTGAATCTCCCTGTAGACTTTACAGAGAGAGAGATTGCAGAAAATATTAGCGATCTTAAATACTGTGCAGAAAGTTACTCCTTCAAGGAGATAATAGTATTGTGCGTTTATGATGATGAAGAATAATTCAATTCTAAAAATAATTAAAGAATTATGAAAGGAAAGAACAAACTGACCGTCATTACGGTGACGGCCACGGCACCAGCGGGTTACAGCCCCCGTAAATCCACGTTCCATCTGGTCGTGGCCACCCAGAAGATGAGCCCAGCGATACGCGGGAGGTATGAGACGAAAGCGATCGCACTTGTCAAGGAACAGCTGGACAGGCAAAACCCGGGGATAGATATTAGGTACGGGGCGAAATCCACGACCACCAACGTGGTCGGTTTCATCTCGTCCGAGGATTGAGCGGCGGGACCTTCCGGCGGTGACAGAAGGTGGAAGGACAGACGGGGAGCCCGGACGGCCATGGATGGCTAGCCCGGGCTCTCGCCGTTTATTATGGGATAATTATCGGGAAAAGCTTGCGCCGTATCGTTTATGGCCTTTATTTTGTCTGCTGGAAGATTGTTAGGTATGGGTTATCACAAGAACACGTTAAAGCGGATAGACCTCGTGTGCGCGATTGTCAAGCGGCATTACGAGCCGGGCCGGCGGGACCGTTGCTACAAGGAGGTGTGGCGGCGGTACGTCTGCCCGGTCTACCCGATGTGCTACCGGACGTTCCTGAACTATATCGGGGTGAATGTCGCACGGGAAGAACAACAGAATGCCGCACGGCAGTTGACGCTATTCTGACTCGATAGCGTATTCCGTCTCGAACAACATCGCATATTCGCGGATAGCGTCTTCCCGGTTGTAATGCGTGACGGCCTTCTGCTCGATCTCGTTGAACTCTTCCCCGCCAAAAGCATACAGGCTGGTCCCGATCTTATCCATCAGGTCAAAAATAGAGAATGCCCGGTTCCGGTATGATTCCGGGGCGGCCATGCTGCCGGACACGGCAGGAGCGTCGGCCACGCGGATCAGGATCGTCATGGTCGCCCATCGGCAGTCGCGCGTCTGGGATTCAAAGTTGATACTGCTCACGCTGACCAATGCGCAAGGGAACTTGACCGGCGGGGTTCGTTCGTAAAAATCCAATTGTCCCCAGTCTTCCGAAATATACTGAAGGTCGGGGACTCGTTCTTTTAGCCGTTCCATGACGGCGGATAATATCTGCTTCATGAGATTTGTGATTTATGATTTATCTACCTCTTAACTTGGGGAATCTCGCCAGTTCCTCACCGATGGCGTCCGCGACATGTCCCGCCGCGATATCGCTGGCGATCTCCCAGACGCGCGGATGGTCACCGACAAAAGGGCGGGCCGGGACGGTGAAAGTCCGCTTGATACGTTTGGCGAGTGCCATGCGACGGTATTTTTCCGCCCCGGTCTCGTCTCCGGATCTCTTCAGCTCGTGATAGTTCGCCCATGCCCAACGTCGCATCTTGGGAGACGGGACAAAGTCTTGCCGGACGGTTCCGCCGTGGTTCATCAAACCGGCATACTTGAGGCTACTGGCGTAAATGATGGCCGTCCCGCTGATCCGGCTTCGGAGGCTCTTGCGCAAAGCCCCCGTACGGAGCAGCATGCTTCCGTTAGTCGGATTATAATTTTTACTTAGCGGTGCCCAAGGACGGTCAAAGAACGCCTTCCGCTCAAAATTACGGTCGAACTCGTCATTCAGCTCGACTTGGATGTCTTTTAAAACATTTTTTATCAACTTGTTGCTATCCATATCAGAATATTTTGTATGTTTGCGAAAAATCAAAAACGATATGATTAAAGACTGGAAAGATCTCGATCTGTCTACTGCGACTATTTTTGACTTGACGGATGATATGGAACTCATTCGTAAGGCAGAAGATTGCTCAGATGAAGAGGACGATCCTAATCCTGGTACTTACGAAGCGGAGTATTCTCGTGTTCATGTCATCGACACGATGATAGCGTTTACGGAGATAACAAATAACAAAGATCTTTACCATGCCATTTTAAAAGCTAATTCGGATTATGATATCCCTCCTTGCTGCATACCGGGAATTAGTATATTTGACTGACTAATTGCTTTGCCTCCTTCTTTGTTATCTTTCCATTTCCTGCGCTATAAATAGCATTCACCAATCCGTCTATTTGTTTATCGTATGATTCGTTAAATAAATAATCTTTCACGAGCAAGACCACCGTTTTTTTATTCAGATTATAATCATCGATGATCTTTTGATAAGATACTACCCATGAGTTATAACCCGTATTTTCTCGGTTATCCATCAGTTTCACGTGTTTCAGGGTTCCACCTAAAGACTCGAAAAATTCAGGAAGCGTATTCCGTGCAACAAACTCATTCGCCGTTTCCATCGCCTTGATTTGCCTGGGAGTAATCTTCATTGTCAACCCCGGAATATTCCTATTATGGGTGATCTCGTGCCAAAGCGTAGCCATCGAACGTTCCTGATCGTAGCTGTTCTCCTTGCCGTTCTTGATATTGTTCACCGCATCGATGCAGTCCTGCATGATCTCCGGACGTAACTTGATCCATCCATTCATATTGGTTGACCCATTATTACGTGGATTCGTCTCAACAACGATCTTCTCCAGCGGCCTGACAAACCAGTCGTCCTTAGCCACCGAAACAATCTTTTTCGTCAACCCCCTTTCATCCTTCACATCCGGTAACAGCACCCGTTTGAGTTTTTCCCGGAGCGATTCACTCACGTCATAATACGGATGATGCGGTGGGAATATCACCCGTTGCTTACCCGGGTTGAACCGGAAGATGGCGGCTTTGTTCACGCCGTTCTTTCCGGTCTGGTAAGTGGCCTCGCGTCCCTGCTGGATGGATGTGCCGCTGTCTGATCCCGGGTATTTGCCTTTGCGAACCTGTACGACCGTGCAACGGCACCGCCAGCCGTTGGGCGGGAAGAACTCATCCCAGAAGGGGTCGCTAAAAGGGAGCGTGATGTTATGCAACACCTTGTGCTCCGGGCGCACCTTGCCGTCGTTAGCCGTCCGGTATTGTAGGTTATACCGATCTGCGTCCTCCTCGAAATCTTTCCATTTGGCCGCCATCTGCGCCGACTGGGTGGCAAAGATGTACTCCGCTTTCAGCCAATGCTTGTTATAATCCTCTTTGATCGCCGTTATATCGTTGTAAAAACGGTCGAACGGCTTGACTTGCCCGTTCTCGTCCCGGAGCAGCCGGGAGGCCTCCTTCAATCCCTGATAGGTCTTAAAGCCAGAAAACAGGAAGATGTCCTCTTCCAACCTCGAGGCCATCGCCTCCGGGATCACGCCGCTCTCCAGCGTGAGGCTTATGGATCCCATGAACTTTTTCCCGTACTCATCCACTAAGGCCCTAACTTCTTGATCTGCCATCATTTTAACCCTAAAACCTGCTTTTCGGAAGACCAGGCGGATGGCGGTCTTATATATATCCTCGTCTATTAGAGGAAAATTTTCCTCTTTTCCAGATAGGGTTTGCACTTCCTTATAAAAGGTGTAAATCCTGCCCCGTAGCCCCGTCACTCGTGCGGGGCTTGCCCGAAAAAACCGTCCTTTCCGGAATCGCGCTTCCCGGTGACCTCGATGCCGAACTTGTCCTTGATCCACGCCGGGTCGATCTCGTAGTATTGCATGGCTTGCGCCGTACGGTTCCAGAGCTGCCCGGTGTCCTCCTCGCTGTTGAACGAGAAGCGGAGTCCGTGCGGAAGAAAGCCCATCCTGAACAGGGCGGGCAGCACGGCCGAGTTCATCCAGTCCTCCACCTGCCGTTTGTCCGAACCCACATACTTCTCCAGCTGCTTGACGGATACCTCCTCCTTGCTCCGGTTCCCGTTCTTGGTGTCCTGCCCGATCTGGGCGCCACTGATGAGCAGCGACATCTCGGAGTTGCAAAGCGAGATCAGGTTGTTGTAGACATCTCCGTTGGTATCCGCGCCCTTGGCGAACTGGAACTCCTCGGTCGTATCGATTATGAAATAGGCGGCCGAGCCCATGTCCCGGAGCATCTCCTCGGCACGGTCCAGCATGGCCGGGTCCTGCGTGTTGGTCTTGATGTACCGGGGCGGGATGCCGTATATCTCGCAAAGCTCGCTCCAGCAGGCGTGGGCGAACTTCTTGAACAGGGCATGCGGGACGGCCTTGTTCAGCAACCCGTAATTGCCGGGCGCACCAAACTCCAGCACGTACGTGCCGTACTCGCGCATCTCACGGTAATTATCCCCCTTGTCGGCCGTGCTGTCATAAAGGAACAGCCCCAGCTCCGGCACGACATTCTGCCGGGGGATCAAGCGTACGTCGATACCGGACGTTTCTGAGGCCGAGAGTTCAACCAGTGAATGCCCGTAAAAGACGGACTCCAGCATATAACGGACGATGAGCGGGAACCAAACGGCCTCCGAGAGCGTCCGGGTCGCTCCCTCGTCCACCTTGCCCGATACCTCTTTTAGGCTGAACTCGGAGGAAAGCGTCCGCCCTATCCTCTGCTCGACCTGGCTGGTCAGGAGCGCATCCAGCATCACGTCTGCGTACAGGTCCATCAATTCCCGGCGGCGCGGGCGGTCGACACTGTCCGCTTGCCGGAGCGCCCGCCGCCAGCTCTCCATATCTTTGCGGACACGGCTAATGGCCTTTGGGACGATCTTGCGGACCAGTCCCTCCCTTTGCCGGACGGATGGCGTTTGGGGCTTTTTCAGCCCGTCTTTACTCGCGGTGTTGTAGTTGTTCTTTTTCTTCTTCATCGTGTCTTAAATTGAAGTTTAAACAGCGTTTAAACGGTGTGAGGCGTTACCATGAATGGGAGAACTTCGGATTGCTGCCCGAACGGATCGATCCGACCGGGCGGCCTCCGGACTCGAGCGGTGGCAGGTCGGAGGGGATCTCCCCATCCTTCAGCTCCTTCAGGTAGGCCATGTCGCGGTCGTAAGTCTCTTTCACCCGGGTATAGAGGATATCGACGTTGCAGCGCCGTATCAGGAACCATAAGGCGATGTTCTTGCAGATCTCCAGCAGCTCGGCGTCGCGACCGTCGCCGGCAGCGGAGAAGATCTTATCCACATCATACCGTCCCGAAAGCAACCGCCGCACCCGCTTGACGGCCGCAAGGACGCACTGCTGCATGATCGCGTCGTCATAGTCCGTGATCTCCTGGACCTTGTATTCGGCGACCACCGTGTTCATTTCTTGTATCTCTAAAAACATATATTCAAGCTATTTCCAATTAATAATGACGGGAAGGTCGTTTGCCTACCCTGTATGTGGCGGCGCAGGCCATGCCGCGCTGGTTCAACAGGAATACGGCACCTTCCAAGGCATCCGGCGCGTCATCGTGCACCCGGCTTCCTTTCTCGAACATCAGGAGCTGCTCGACCAATTGCGTCATGCCGGAGCTGTCTTTTTCTTTCTCGTTCAAGATGACCAAGCCGCGCTCGAAGAGGGGCTGCATGCCCTCTATGCGACTGAACTTGTCCGGCTTCTTGCGCCCGTCCCCCCGGATCGGTATCTGGTGGCCGGACGCGTCGCCCACCTTGCGGAACTCGTCCAAGAGCAAGTCCTGTATGAAGTTGCTCTCCATGTAGTACATGACCGGGCAGCGTCCCGCTATATAGCCGTCTATGTCGTAATGCCATGCGACCATGTTGCTGACGCTGGTCTGGTCTGCGAAGGCCTTCAGCACGTGGTAGGCGCCCTCTCTGGTCTTGCCCACCAGCATGGTGGCCTTGAAATCGTTGGTAGCGCTGGCCTTGAAGGAGGGGTCGGTGTAACAGATCAGGCTGCGGTATTCCTTCAGTGGAAGCATCTTGCCGTAGCGGATATGCTTGCGCAGGAAGACCGCCCCCTCGTTGACGGGGTTGTTCATATATTCCTTCTGGAATCGTCGTTCGCCCATATAGGTGCGCAGCTTCATGATCTCTTCCCGGCTGTACTTCTCCGCCCAGGAGGGTTGTCCGGAAGCGTCGATGGCGTTAACCACCGTATGGTGCGTCTCCGGACGTTCGGCGAAACGGCTCAGGATGCAGTCCTTACCGATCCGGTTCCCTACCAGGACGAACCGTCCGCGCCCCATATCCATTGCGCCTAACAGGGCAGACAGGCACCAGTCGAACGCCTGCGAGATACGTGCCTGGTTCCGTACCATCTCGTCATCGTCGATATCATCGATCACGATGTAGTCCGGACGCTGGCCGCGGTTCTTGATACCACGGGGCGACTGGCCACGGCCAATGGACATGAAGAGCATCCCGTCCGCCGTCTTGAACTCGCCGGTACTCCAGCTTCCCTCGTCGATCTTGATGTCAAAGTCGGCCTTCAGGAGGCTGTTGAACTCCAGCTCGCATTGCAGGTCGGACAATAGGCGGTCGGCACTGTCCTCCGACTTCGAGACCAGTATCATCACATGGATCGAGCGTTTCTCCTGGATCATCAGCCAAATAGGAATCATCAGACTGATATGCGTACTTTTGGCATGGCCACGGGCCCACTCGAAAACGGCACGGGTATGGGGATGCGTCTTTAGGTACTTGGCCGCATCTATCTGAAACTTGCCGCACTTGGTGATTCGTCCGGTCTCCTTGTCGGTACAGAGGTGCGGGAAATAGGTCTCCACGAAGAATGAGTAGTCCTTACGTGCCCACTCTACACGCGCCTCCTTGGCCTCGGTGGTGCCGGCCAGGTGGAAGTCAGATGAAAGGATCAGCTTCTTCCGCTCCTCCCATTGCTTCCATTTCTCTTTGGATAATCGGTTCTTAGCCATTGTTGATACGGTTTAACAAGTATTTGTCTTGCAGCCTCGTGAGCTGTTGCACAAGCCCGGTGGTGATGCTCTTGTCGGTCGCGCTCTGCTCGATCACCCAATCGCCGAACTTGGCTAGGATATCAGCGATATCATCCACCGTGCAACCCTGTTTCAGTTTCGAGAGCTGGTTGGCCGCCTTGGAGAACTCGTCGGCGTTGAACTCATCGGCATTGTCGAGCATCTCATTGAGCCGGAGCAGCACCTTGTTGATGATATTGTCGCGGCTGACGGTCTTCGCCACCCGTTTGTACTCCCATCCGCCGTCCTCCTTCCACTTGACCAGCGTCTGCTGGCTCACGCCCACCCGCTCGGCGATCTCCTTCTGGGGAACCTTCTGCATATACAGGAGATAGGCGTATTCATACTTTTGCGGGTCTTTCACACGGATACCCGCCTTTTCCTTGTTTGCTTTCTCTGCCATAAGCGTTCTTTGTTTCCGGCAAAGTTCAAGCGAATTAAAGTGTCTGGAAATAAAAGTGTAAAGAATTTCATCCCTGCTTTCATGCCCGCCCGGCGTAGGGTAAGTTTGCCCCAAAAACAGGGACATCATGAACGAAGACGAATATGTACTCAATGACGAGAGCGTGGTGAACAGCCACGGCTTCGTGTTGTTGAACGCCGCCGGGCGATTCGAGCGGTATAACGCCAACCCGGTGATGTTGTTCAATCACGACTCTTCCCTGCTGATCGGACAAGTAACGGCGCTCAGGGTGGAAGGCACCCTGCTGATCGGCAAGGCCGTATATGACGAGGAGGATACGCTAGCCGCCAAATGCAAGCGGCAGGCCGGCAAAGGCATACTGAAAGGTTGCAGCCCGGGCATCATCATCAACGCCGTGGAGCTGCGGACCACACCGGAAGGCAAGGAGCAGGTCACGGTAACGGACTGGGAGCTGTGCGAAACAAGCCTAGTGAGTGTCCCCAGCAACAGGAACGCACTGCGCCTGTACAACAAACAAGGCGAGGCCATCCCCGACGGCCAAGTAAGACTAAGCGTCGAGGCATTGTTGAACATCAATCAAAAAGACAGAAAAGAGATGGACAAGATCATCCTGACAGCCGAGGCCTACATCGCCCTCGGACTGACAAGCAGCCAAGCGGATGGCAAGGCTATATCCGCCTCCATTATGGAATTGCAGGCCCGCGCGGAAAAGGCGGAGACCGAATTGGACAAACAAAAGAAACTGAAAGCGGAAGCGTTGATAGCGCTGGCGGTAACCGAGGGTCGTATCACGGCGGACAAGAAGGAACAGTTTGTGAAACTGGCGTTGGCCGATTACGACATGGCAAAAACGACACTGGAAGCGATCCCGGTAAAACAGACGCTTTCCGACAAGATTACCCGTTCGCCCGGGAAAAACACGGTGGATGGCTCCCGCAAGGACTGGACCTACCTGAAATGGGCAAAAGAAGACCCGGAAGGACTGAGAAAGTTGAAAGCTGACGACCCTGAAGGGTTCGAGGAATTGAAAAAACGTATCAAATAACATCAAATACAGGACTATATGGCTATAGAAAAACAAATTTGGATTGCCATGCTGATGGAAGGGTTCTATCCTGACCGTACGTTCCTGTCCCGCTCGGTGGACATGACAGCCATGGTGGAGTATAACAAGATCAATCTGGCGGAAGCCGGTGTCGCCCCGGATGTGCTGGTGGACAATACCGATTTCCCGGTACCGACCGCAAGCCGCAATGATACCGCACTGGAGCTTCCGCTCCATACGTTCGACACCAAGAATACAGTGGTCCGCAACGTGGAAGAGATGGAAACGGCTTATGCCAAGATGGAAAGTGTCGTTCGCCAGCATCGTAACACCTTGCAGGCGAAGACAGCCGCATACGCCGCAAACAGCTGGGCACCGACGAAAGCGGCTGACCTGACACCGGTAAAACCGACCGCAGGGGTCGGTAAAATCTCCTTTGAGGACATTTTAAAAATGGATGCATGGTTTCGCTCGAAAGACATCGACCCGGCTACATTGGTGGCGGTATTGAACCCTTACCACTTGGCGGACTTGCAGCTGGAGGACATGAGACTTTACAAGGCGATGCTGGATAGCAACCGTATTTTCGGATTCTCCCTTTATACGTTCTCCCAACTCCCCTACTACAACCAGACGACAGGCGCAAAGGTTGCGTTCGGTACGGCTGCCGCCGCCACGGACGTACAATGCTCCATGTTCTATTCGGATCAAGAAGTGATGCGTGCGGACGGCGACATCGAGGTCTTTGCCAAGTATAAGGATCCGGGTGAGCGTGGTGACGTGATCGGTTTCCAGAAACGTTTCACGGCCCTGCCGATCCGTAATAAGTTTCAGGCCGCCATCTATAACGCCAAGGCATGAGGACGGGAATAGCAGGAATCAGCCTGATCAAGGGATTCGAGAGCCTCCGCACGGAGGCCTACCGTTGTCCCTCCGGTGTCTGGACGATCGGTTACGGCCACACCGCCGGTGTCAAGCGGGGCGACCGGATCGACGAACGGAAGGCCGAACAGTTGCTGTCCGAGGACCTCCGGGAATCCGAGGCCGTAGTGAGCCGGGAATGCCCGGGCTTGAGCCAGAACCAGTTCGACGCGTTGGTGTCGTTCGTGTTCAACGTGGGCGAGACGCAATTCATGAGATCGACGCTCCTGAAATGCGTGAAGGCGAACCCGGACAACGTGAACATCCGCTACGAGCTCTCCCGCTGGACACGTTCCAAAGGCGTGGAACTGGCCGGATTGATGCGACGCAGGAGAGCGGAGGCGGACTTGTATTTCTCCTAATGATCAAAGACGATGGAGCAATTTTGGGACATAATAAAGGAATTTGGGAATTATGGTTTCGGCTTTTGGGGACTCATTATGTTTTTCCGAACGTGGCGATTTAAAAAAGCAGAACTCACCCGGGATACTGTAAATGTCTACAAAGACATAGCCGAATCAAGTAATGAAACATTAGAAAAACTAAGCGAAAGAAATCAGAGACAAGATGACAAGATTTTTCTATTGGAAGAAAAAATATCTGTATGCCTGGAAGTATTCACTCGTATGGAAGAGTGTAAGTCTTATGCTGTTTGCCCTGCTCGTCCTGTCGTGCAGGACTACAAAGGTAAATACTTCCGCTCGGCTCACAGACAGTCTAAGCTGGAACAGAAAGGTATCCGTTACCCCCGTGACAATCCCGTCGAGCCTAGTGGAGTTGGCGATCCCGATGGACAGCCTCCGTAAGCTCCCCGAGGGGGCCGCGTATACAAAGAGGTCCGGGCAAGCGACACTGACCTTGAGATTGAGAGGCGACAGCGTACACGGCGTGGCTACTTGCGACAGCCTGCAACGACTGGTCTATGAGCTGGAGGAGCGGTTACGCCAAGCGCAGGACCGGACAGAGCGGGCAGAGACGATAAAAGAGCCGGTGACGATCCCGTTTCGGACAAGACTGAAATGGTATCTAAGCGGCGTTTTAACAGGAATAATCCTAGTAATCATCATTAGAACAACAAGAAAATGGACAAGACAAGATCGATAGGGCTGAAAAAAGCCTATTTCGGAGAGGTGAACCCCGCCGGGGGAATGCCGGCCACAATGGAGCAATTGGCTAGGACACTGAAAGGGACGGCCTCCTTTACCACGGAGGCGGATAGCACGACCGATTTTTATTGCGAGGAGGAGCCGGCCGCGCCGATAGAGTCCGTCTCCAACGAGCCGGGCTTGAAACAGATCAAGCTGAACCTGATGGAATGGGACGACGACACGCTGGTCAAGGCTTTCGGCGGGACGGTGAGCGCAGCGGCCGAGGATGTCACCATCGAGGGAAAAACCTACTCCGTGAAAAAATACCAAGCGCCGAAAGACATGGTGACCATCAAGATGGCGGTACGGGTCGTATCCCAGCACAACGTGGTGATAGAAGTGCCGAACGCGTTGGTCACCGCCCGTTTTGTCTGGAACCTCTCCCGTACCGATATAGCCCAGATCGAGGTCACGGCCAAGGCGTTGGCCCCGATCGGCGAGAGTGACGGGCCGTATTCGATATACAAGCTGGGCGAACCTAAGCCGAACGCATGATGGGCAAGGTAGAGATGGAGGTAGCCGAGGCCCTGCTGGACCATCGGCTCAAGGTCATCCTCCCGTCCCCGTGGTTCTTGCGGATATTCGGCAAGAGGACCATCGGATATTGGATGAAACGGCCGGTCGGCAGCAACGTGTTCCGTATCGCCCGGCTTTTCTGCCGGATGAACATCGACATAAAGAGGTTGATGTCCGGGGATATCGGCACGTTGATGGAGTATATCGACAAGCACGGCGTGACGGCATCGAGACTGATCGCCTACGGCATGATCCGGGGATCGATGTCGGCGTGGTTGCTGAACCGCCCGCTGGCCTCATATATCCGTTCCCACATGGGGATGCGCGGCATGGCGGAGTTGATGAAGATCGTGGTGCTGACCTGCGACGGGTCGGATTTCGTGAGTATTATCACATCGGCGGCGAGCTTGAGGCTGACGGAGCCGGTGATGAGCCAACCGACAGGGAAAGGGAGTTAAAGGAGGCTTACGAGCCTCCCCATAGCCCGTTCGGACAAATCCACGCGCTGATCTCCACCGGGGCGTTCACGTACGACGAGGTGATGAACAAGATCCCTTGGTGTGTCATCCTGATGATGATCAACGACCAAGGACGTATGAGAAAGAGATCCGGGGAGGAGGATGTCATCCAAACCGAGGATGAGGAACTGAAATTTTTAGGACTGAGCTAGATCATGACAAACGATCCCGTATACATAACATTCGAGTTCCGTGGAAACCTTGAGGACGAGGTCGAGAAGATGACGCTCGGCATCGAGGGGCTTCGTGACGAGTCGGCGAAAACCTACCAGCGTTTGATCGCCGACAGCGGCGCGGCCTACGGCGCCATGAGCGCCGAGAACCGGAAACTGGCCGTCACCGTGCAGGAGAACATCAACGCCCTGCGTGACCTCGCCGTCGTGCAGGGATCGCTGGATGACGGGCTGGAGGCCGGCACCGTCACCACCCGGCAATATACGCAGATGAAGGCGGCGCTAGCGGTGCGGGAGAATAGCCTGCGCGAGGCGATCAGCGGTGGCATGCGCACGCTGAACGAGCGGATACAGACGGAATCGAGGGCCGTCGATTCCGTCATGGCCCTGCAGAAACGCCTGCAGGAGCTTACCACGGCTTACTATAACCTGTCCAAGGCCGACCGTGAGGGAAACGCCGGACAGGGCATCCTGAGACAAATCGGCGACCTCGACAAGGAGATCCAGACGGCGCAATCCCGCCTGTCCGCCTACAGCCGCTCCGCCGGTACCGGGTTCAACGGCCTGTCGATGTCGGTGCAACAGGTGGCCCGGGAGTTGCCATCGCTCACCATGGGGGCTAACATGTTCTTCTTGGCCATCTCCAATAACCTTCCCATCTTGGCCGATAATATCAGGACCGCGCGGGTCGAGTATGACCTGCTGAAGAAATCCGGACAGACGGCCATCCCGGTATGGAAACAGGTGCTCACCTCGATCGTTAGCTGGCAGACGGCGCTGGTGGTGGGGATCACGTTGCTGTCCGTGTACGGGAAGGATATCATCAACTGGGTACAGGGGCTTCTCGGGGCCGACCAAGCCCAGAAGAGGTTGAACGATAGCATGACCGATTTCAACTCCATACAGGCGACGGAGCGTCAACACCTACGGGCATTGTTCTCCGCTCTAGAGAGGACCACGGCTGGGACGGAAGGGCATCGGAAAGCCATCAACGAGATCAACACGACGTACGGCAAGTATCTTCCGAACCTGCTATCGGAGAAGAGCTCACTAAATGAGATTCGTGAGGCTTACCGGCTGGTCAACAGGCAACTCATGGAGAACGCCGCTTTGAAAGCCCAAAGTGGCGCTATCGACAAGACGTTGGAAAAAGCCATAAAGACACAATCCGAGGCGTTGACGGAAATGCGCGAGATCACGACCAAGAAGCTCGGCGAATCCAAATCCGGAGGAATCATGGATATCATCCCCGGTCTTACCGAGGATTTCCGGGCGGCGGGCAAAACATGGGAAGAGGCATGGCAAGGGGTGTCCGCCAAGATCCAGAGCGAACTCGGGGGGAAGAAGCTCGGAGGCTCCTTCTATGAGGAACTAGAGGATTACGTGAGAAGCGTGTATAAATCTGAGAAGGAGATCTCCGACATACAAAAGCAGTTCTCCCCGTTTTTCGACAAGAAGGAGGCCGAGAAGGATATCGTCGAGAACAAGGGTTATTGGGAAGAGATCAAGAGACAAGCCACGTCCGTGCTGGAATCCATCGACGCGGAGCAAAAGAAACTGCTCGATTCCGGCAAGACCGCCGGGATCGAGCCTGCCATCGTCACCGCCTACAAGACGGCCAAGGCGGATATAGACAAGGCGACCGAGGCGTTGAAGGCGTACGACTCCTACGAGAAGAAACGATCCGCCGCGGACAAACAGCTGAGCAAGGAGCAAAAGGCCCAAGAGGCCGCCAACGTCATCAAGGCCGAGACCGCCATGCGGGAGCTGGAGATCGAGCGACAGAGAGCCGTCCTCGCCCAGAAGGAGAAGGACGCGGAGCTGGAGCTTCGCCAGCAAAAGATCAACCTCATGAAAGACGGTTCCGACAAGGAACTGGCTCAAATCACCTTAAACTATGACAAGAAAATCAACGAGATCGGGAAGAAAGGCCGGGAATATATCCTCGCCCAGCAGAAGATCGAGCAAGACCTATGGGAGAACGAGAACCCGGACTGGAAGAAGAAAGGGCTCACGTTCAAGCCCTCCACGACCTCCGTCTCCCAGCTACCCGGCACGCAGGCCAAGGAACTGTCCGACGCTACCGGGATGGCCGACAGCGTACGGGAGAAGGCCGAGGCCGACCTGCTGGAGAAGACATTGAGGCAATATCAAGACTACACAACCAAGCGCCTGGAGGTCGAGCGAAAATATAACGAGGATATCGCCTACCTGACCAGCCAGCGCACCGAGAAGAACAAGGAGGCCATCAATGCGGCGATAGCCGAGGCCGCCAAGGGCAAGAAAAAAGCCCTGTCCGAATTGGCCCTCGACGAGCTGAGGGACACGGACATGTGGGACAAGATATTCGGCGACCTCGACAAGATGGCGCTGCCGTCCATGGAAGAGCTGCTCAAGCAAGCCCGGGAGGTCAACACGTCGGCGTGGGACCCTAAGAACGTGAAGGAGTACCATGACGCCATCACCCGGCTGGAGGAGGCGATCCGTACCCGCTCGCCGTTCAAGTCCATAGGCGAGGATTGGAAGAAACTGCTGAAGGCGATCAAAGAGGGGGATGGCGACGGTATGGCCGGGGCCCTCGAGGGGATCGACTCCTCCGTCCAAAAGATCGACAACGACCTGAACACCATAGCCGGGGGGATCGGTGATATCTTCGGGGAAGAGGCGGGTTACGCCGCCAGCCAAGTGGTAGAACTGACCACCGCCTTGGGAGGTTTCGCCACGGCCGCCTCACAATTCGCTCAAGGAGACTTTCTTGGCGGCATAGCGAGTGTCGTGTCAAGCGTCGGCTCCATATTCTCCATGGGCAAGAAAGTAAAGGAGATGAACCGTGAGGCCCGGGAAGAGCAACAAAAGTTTTACGACGAGGCGATCCATGGCGAGATGGAGTACCAACGGCTGTTAAGGGAACGTCTCCGTACCCAGCGGCAGATCGGCGAGATGACCCTGTCTTACAACAAACGGATCACGGAGGAACTGGAAAAACAGAAACAAGCCTCCGGGAGCGAGTACGACCGGTTGCTGCAACAGGTCCAGGGAGAGGATTATATCAGCGGCGTGGGTTACAGGCATGGGACGTGGTTCCGGAAGGCGAAGACGTGGAACGAGTATTCCAGCCTCGCCGGGAAGAGCTACGACGACATCGAGAGACTGTACGACGCGGGCAAGCTGGAGGAGAGGGTGGCGAGACTGTTCGAGCAACTCCGGGAGCTCAAGAAGGAGGGAGCCGATATAGACCAGATGCGGGAGGATCAAGACGAGGCCATGCGGGAGATATGGACCGGTACCACGACCGACGGCATCGCTGACTCCATCATACAAGGCTTCGCCGAGGGGAAACGATCGGCGAGGGATTTCGCGGATGACTTCCAGGAGATGCTGAACGGCGCCGTCCTGCAGGGGATCAAGATGAGAGCCTTGGAAGAGCCGCTCCGGAAATGGTACGAGTCGTTCGCCGAGGCGAGCGGCAACGGGTTGACAACCGAAAGCATCGCCTCGCTGAAGGCGCAATATGACAAGATCATCGAGGACGCCGCCAAGCAATTGGAGGACGCCGAGAAAGTGGCCGGGATGACGATCGGGGCCACGGACGCCGCCCGCACGGCCTCATCCAAGGGAATCCAATCCGTCTCGCAAGATAGCGTGGACAGGGGGTTGGGAATGATCTCCACGGCCTTGATCTTTTTAGACAAGACATCCACCGGCGTGACCAACATCAACGCCACGCTCACGGAGGGACTCGGCCTGTTGAGCCGCGTCGCGGCCAACACCGACCGGCTCAAGGCTATCGAGAGTTATCTGGCGACGATAAAGAACGCCCAGATGGAGTTTAAGGACAAGGGAATGATATTTAGAAACAGATAGATGAGAGGACGATTATACATAGACGGTACCGACATGTACGAGGCTTATGGTGTATGGATCACGGAGGGAGGTTACGACGGTCTTCTCTCCTTCCCCGCGTTGGTTGAGCCGGACAAGAACGTGTGGCCGGAGGAGGACGGCATCGAGGTGGACTTGGAGAATCCCGTGTTGTCGGGCAAGGAGCTCACGATCCCCCTTGTCGCCAGCGACCCGGCGATGGACGTCGACGAGTTCATAGCGTACGTGGCGAGACCCGGCTACCGGACGGTGCGTGTCCCGGCCCTCGGTCGTGAGTGGAGGTTGCGGTTGCTGTCTGAGCCGGGCCGTGTCACGTACGGGCGCACGGCGGACCGCCTCGTCTCGCTCAGCCTCCGTTTCGCCGACGATTTCCCCATGAGGGAGGATACCTACCCGGCGGCGCAAGGTGGCGGGGTCTTGATCCCGGGGTCATCCTACAGCCTCGACGGGGTCCCCCTCGACACGTACGGTGTCATGGTGGAGGAGGGACGGGACAGCGTTCTCAGGTCGGCCGCCGTGAGGCAGAACCTCACCCGCAGGTTCTCCACGATGGACGGCGTGCTGTACGACGCCGACACCGTGGTGTTCGAGGGCAAGGACGTGACGTTCAAGTGCTGTCTGGTCACCGATACGATAGAGCGTTTCTGGCGGTGCTACACGGCTTTCTTCAACGACCTGATCCGGCCCGGGGAGCGTTCGCTGGGCTACGCGGGGACGGGGAAGTCGTACGGTTGCTACTATAAATCGACCTCCGGCTGGACCATGGCCGGCCTGTCGGGACGTGTGGTGGTCGGGTTCAGCCTGACGCTGGCGTTCACGGCCTTCGTGGCCTCGGGCGGCTCCGTATACCTTCTCGCGACCGAGGACGACTTCCTTGTCTCGACCGAGGATGACGTCCTTGTCGACCTGTCCCTGAACCGTGCGGCGGCCCCCACGGGCTATATCGCCGGTCTGGATGCCGGCGTCTCCTCCGAGGCGGGCGGGACGGAGATCCGCCGTCGCAAGATCACGGAGATGCCGGAGGCCGGGTCTCTGGACGATATCGTCCTGATGGGCGTTGACGGCGTGACCAACCGGAACGTGCGGTTCCCGTACTCGAGGATCGTTCAAGGTGGCACGGGGAATATCGTGGTATTGCCTTACGACTCCTACCTCTCGCTGGGCGACAGGCGAGAGGACACGTTGTACGCCTGCCTCGACGTGGCCGAGGGACGTATCACGAGGGCCTTCGTCGGCGGTTACCCGTTCCTCTGCTCCCCCGGGGAGGCGGTGACGGGTGGTTTTCCGTACACGTTTGATTTCGAGCTTGATTAAAAATAACATGATATAATAAAAACAGGTATGGCATTGAATATAGCGACAAAGAAGAAGGGCGACAAGCTCACCGCCGAGGAGTTCAACCAAGTGGTCTCCGAGGTCAACCGCGTCGGCTCCATCCCGTCGTATGACGATAGCGGCTTGTGGTCCGAGATAAGGGGGCTATCCGATAAGGTCTCCGCCATCACCGGCTCGGTGATCAGCGAGTCCGAGATGGAGGCGGGTACGCTGCGTATCGGCGGTGAGGAGTATAAATTGTATAGGCGGGCGATTCGCTTCCTCGATCCCCCCACGACCCAAGGAGGGGAAAAAGAGTACAGGATCGACTCGAACCCCATTGGGAACGACCTGTACGTTTACGCCGGGAATCTCGTGGTGGTGGATGACGATGGCATTTATTACCCCTCGGCGTACTCGATCAAGAGGATCTACGTGTCGGCGGCTTTCGAGACCATCATGATCCTGTCTTGTGACAAGGCCGTCACCTCCACGGGTCTGTCCGGCACGTTGACAATCGATTACATCAAGTTCGATGTTGAGCGTGTGGAGTTCACGGTATCCGTCCCACCCTCCGTGGACAAGAGCACCGTCAATATCGTGTTCCCGCCGTTGAAATATGATAAAAAATTCGCCTACTCCCTGATAGTGGATGATGATAGCGTCCGTTCTAATAAGCTATTTTTCCTGATCAACCAAAAATGGATGGACTCGGAGGGATACCAGCATATAGGTCAGGAGAGGACAACGGGCCATACGCCTTCGAAAACGTTAGGGTACACGGATGGGACTGGCGTGGAGAGACGCTTCACGTACGGGGTGGCCTGCTGGCCCGGGATGGGCAATGACTATGTCCCGGATTATATGGACCCTCCCGCGGCCAAGGTCGGTAAGACCTATCCCTATCTCACATGGCCGGAGGTCCGGCACGTGATGTCGTTCGGCAACGAGATATATTTCCATGACGTGAGGTCCACGGACCAGAATGACGTGGACGGGTTGCTGGCGGGTATAGGGGAGGCCCAAGGCGTGACGCTCGAGAAGATCGGGACCGGGATGAAGGTCATGGTTCGGCCCAACGGGAACGACACCTACGTGGAGGCCGCCAAGCTGTATCCGGATATCGTTTTCATCACGACCGAGGGTAACAACCATACGGTAGACTCTCTGGGCACGGACGTTGACCTGAGAAAAGGTATGATATGGAGGAGGAATTGCGATAACACGACATCTGAGGCTTACATGTCCAAGATCACCGAGAGCTCGTCCGTCGCCAATAAATGGATGTGCGATTTCACGCATGGCCCCTCGCAGGGGATGCTTGACGGTCTCACGGTCTTTAACGACACGTACGGCAAGGATGGTAATGACTCGGTGTGGTTCGCGACAATCGACGAGATATACGAGTACTGGTATATCCGCAGGTTCGGTCGTGTCCACAAGGAGATCGTGGACGGCGGGGTCAGGTTCGCCCTGTTGGTACCACGGATCAAGTATGGCCGGCACGTGGATTTCACGGTCCAGATAACGAACGTCACGTTCACGGCGGGCTGCGTGTCCTCGCTCTCGTCCAACATACAGGGCCTCTCCTGCGGCGACAAGGGCGGAAAGTTGCTGGTAAACATTAGCCTTAACGGGGACTTACTATCCAATTCGGAGAGGTTCACGGCGTTATACGAGTCCAGCTCCTCGGAGGATGACAAGGCCGACGCCCTGTACTTCGTGGCCCAGCTCCGTGAGGACCTCCGTGAGCCGTTCATGTCCCGCATCACCGCCGGGGAGACCGCCCCCGTCTTGAGATCGGTGTCTATCAACTCCGGCTCGTCGACCACGTATGAGCGGGCTGTCAGCGTCACGCTCGGGGTCACCGGGAGGATCACGCATTATAAGGCGGCTGAGACTCCGGCTCTCTCGGGGGTGGACTGGATAGCGGACACGTCCAAGACATTCAGCTTTAATCTCTCCTCAGAATTGGGGACCAAGACGGTGTACGTCCAAGTAAAGAACCAATACGGGGAGTCTGGGGTCAAGTCGTCATCCGTCATCTTGCAGGAGAGGCCCGCCGTCACGTTCACCGTCACGGGCAAGAGCAACAACGTCTCTTACGGGGCGGTCACGCCAGCTACCCAAGAGGTGGCCCAAGGCGGTACGGCCAGCCTCACGGCCACGGCCAAGTCCGGCTACGTGATAGAGAGCTGGGCCGGGGCCTCCTCGAGTACCGGGGTGGGTAGCGGTTCCGGTACGGCTACCGTGACGGACGTCCAGTCCGACAAGACGGTGACCTGTAACTTCAAGAGCGAGGGATCGACCCCTCCGGTCACGGGAGGTGACAAGTGGATACTGAGCATAGGCTGGTCATACTCGGATGCCGTGTACGACCCTGAAACAGGTATAGACAAGCAAATGGGGGCGATGGTTTATAAGGACCTGCACAAGACGAACGGTACTAAGAGCGGCCAGATGCTGTTCGCCCATAACGGGCAGCAGTTCAAGGCAAGCATGACGGCGAACACGGACAAGCGTGGGTACATAACCGGTGATGACTCCGGTATCTATCCCGATGTCTACATGGCGAACCTTATCTCTGCTTATACGTCAAGCGTGTCCGGGGAAAGCCCGACGATCACGATGACGTTCAAGTCCATGCCTAACGGTACCTACCGGGTCCGTATATTCTCGAGCATGATTCACTCGGGATCACTGGGTAGCGGGACCATAGCGTACGAGGTTAATGACACGAGGATCGAGAAAGACGCCCAGTACCCTCTCAACAACGCTTCCGAGTATGTGGTATTTGAGGATATACGGGTCACTGACGGGACGATGTCCATAAAGGCGGTATCGGCCGCCAACGAGCGGATGAACCCGGTCAACATCATCGAGATGGAGAGAATATCTTAATATATGGCGACATGAGAATATACGAAAACACTGGAAAATTATTATTGGACATCCCGGTTGACGATGACAGCTACCGCTACCGGGCGATAGCGCAGGCCAAGAAGGTGGAGCTTCATTACTCCCTTCCGGGACACGTGGAGCTGCCGACAGGGTCATACATCGAGTTCCAAGGGGAGCGGTACACGCTCTGGTACCCCTCCGACTTCGAGAAGAAGGGCACCAGAAATTTCGAGTACAAGGTAACGTTCGGCGGCAACGAGGAGATATTGAGGAAATACAAGTACAAGCTACTCTCCGACAAGCCGTACAAGCTCAAGTTCGTCATGACGGCCACGCCGGGGATGTTCGTGGGGTTGCTGGTGGACAACCTCAATCTCTATGATTCCGGCTGGACGGTCGGCACGGTGATCGAGGCCCCGGAGAAACTGTTGT
>OGXB01000155.1_pt1 | contig 55298 bp, 50 predicted proteins | sample 1576161 | NCBI WGS metagenome assembly OGXB01 (sample SAMEA3541474, study PRJEB24748) | human gut metagenome | biome: human gut; feature: human-associated habitat; material: faeces | place: China | collected 2012
GAACGAAGGTTGATGCTCTCGCTGTTTTTCAGCGCGGGCATATTCTACCATTCTACCGTTCGGGTCGTCCAATACCTCTGCCGTGGATGTAGGATCGAGTCCGCGCTTTTGCGTCCCGCCCCGATGAAATGACCCAAACAAATGACGGGAACGATGAAACTTCTGATTGCGCTCATTGCCATCGCTATCATAGCAATATGCGGCAATGCCGGAAGTAAGAAATAGTGCTACACCAGCCCCGCGCGCAGGAACGAGAAATCGCCTTCGCGTGCTATGATTATGTGATCCAACAGCCGGATGTCGAACAGTGCCGCAGCCTGCGCGACACGCTCGGTGAGCACCTTGTCCTGCGGACTGGGCGCCGCAGCCCCCGAAGGGTGGTTGTGGATCAGCACCAGCTGTGTGGCGAGCAGTTCCAACGCCCGTTTGACGATCAGCCTGTGGTCGACGACCGTTCCCTGCACCCCGCCCTGGCTTATGCGCTGGCGCTCGATGATGCGGTTGGAAGAGGTGAGGTAAACCGCCCAACACTCCTCATAGGCAAGCGTTTCCAGCTGCGGGCGGAACAGCGCCACCACGTCGTCGCTCGTCGCAATGACATCCGCTTCCGCAGCCCGCGACGCCGCGACGCGGCGACCGAACTCGGCGGCAGCAAGCAGCAGGCGGGCACGCCTGAGCCCCAACCCGCCGACCATCCGCAGGCGGGCCGCATCTTCCGACGCGATACGCGCGAGCGCACCGCCGCAGGCCGCGAGCAACGCCCCGGCCGTCTGTTCGTCATCGGTCAGCACGGCCAGCAACTCCGCATCGCTGAGGGATTCGGCACCCCGTGCCGCCATCTTATCGGTTATCGTCTTCATAGGGGAAATATCGGGTGGGAAATCGGGTGTACATCGCGCGGTATGCGGAAAAGTTATCGGACACAAGACCGGGCCGCATATCGTAAGTATCCGGCCAGCCCAGGGCATCGACCGTCTAAGAGAGTTCCGGGCATCGGCAAGTAAGGTGTGCCAGGGTTGTTCCGGCATACGTGCATCGGCTCCGTGCATCGGCCGCCGGGACACCAGCTACGGGAGCCGGGCAATCGGCTTCCGGGTTCTACCAGCAGCCAGCTGCCGCAGCATCGGCCACAGCCCCCCCCCTGATGCCGACATGGAATCCGGAGGTTCGCAACCCGGGCCGCTCCGCCCCAATGCCCCTGGCTTCGGCCGCCGGGTATAACCAAAAGTTATTGCGTCAGCCGGTCGACCCTGTCCAGCAGCGACGCGCACTGTTCGTCGGTCATATACTCCGCCACGGAGAATGCGGCATGCTGCTCGGCCTCTTTCTTCGAATCGCCCGAGCCGTGCCCCACCTCTATACCGTCGACCAGCACCGTGGAGTAAAACACGGGGTGGTTCGAGGAGTACCCCTTGTCGTTGCCCGTGCGGAATACGATCTTGAGGTGGTTCTTCTGGCACCACTCGATCAGCCGGCTTTTGAAGTCGGTCTCCGACTCGGTCAGTTCGTCGAGGTTCAGGGCCTGGAAATAGATCCGGTTGATCAGCAGCCGATTGGTGAACTCATACCCCTGGTCGAGGTAGACGGCACCTATCATCGCCTCGAAGGCATCGCCGTAGATATGCTTCTGGCTGATGCTCGTACTGGCGTTCGAGATGACATGCCGATCCAGACCGATCTTTACGGCCAACTCGTTGAGCGACTGCCTCGACACGATCTTCGACCGCAGCTGCGTGAGGAACCCCTCGTCCCGGTCGGGATACTCGATGAAAAGGTAGTCCGAGGTAACGGCCTCTATCACGGCGTCGCCCAGGAATTCGAGCCGCTCGTTGTTGATCGGGCGCCCGTCCTCCAGAACCAAAGAAGCTGACTTGTGAATCAAAGCCAGCTTGTAAAGTTCGATGTTGTTCGGGATAAACCCGAACATATCATCGACAATCTTGTAATACGCCTTATCCCGCCCGAAATTCCTTCTAAGGGGGCGCAGTATGAAATCGAACACGGGCCCGGACGGTTTTAAGGTAATCAGATCTTACGGAAAATGACCGTGGAGTTATGTCCGCCGAAACCGAACGTATTGCTCAGGGCACACCTCACTTCGCGCTTCTGCGCCTTGTTCAGCGTGAGGTTCAGGTTCGGGTCGATCTCCGGGTCGAGGTTCTCGCAGTTGATGGTCGGGGGAACCACGCCGTGCGTGATGGCGAAGATGCAGGCCAGGGCCTCGGCAGCCCCGGCAGCACCCAGCAGGTGACCGGTCATCGACTTGGTGGAAGAGATATTGACGTTATAAACGTGGTCGCCCAACACACCGGCGACAGCCTTCAGTTCGGGGATGTCGCCCGCGGGGGTCGAGGTACCGTGGACATTCACATAATCAATATCTTCGGGTTTGATGCCGGCGTCCTTGATGGCGTCGCGCATCGACTTCATGGCACCCTTCCCTTCGGGATGAGGGGCGGTGAAGTGGTAAGCGTCGGCAGAAGCGCCGCCGCCGATGATTTCGCAGTAGATCTTGGCACCGCGGGCCTTGGCATGTTCATACTCCTCGAAGATCAGGGCTCCGGCGCCTTCGCCGATCACGAAACCGTCGCGATCCTTGTCGAACGGACGCGAAGCGTGCTGGGGATCGTCGTTGCGCGTGGAGAGCGCCTGCATGGAGTTGAACCCGCCGACACTCGGCTCGTTGACCGCAGCTTCGGAGCCTCCGGCCACCATCACGTCGGCCTTCCCGTAGCGGATGGCGTCGAACGCGGCGATCATGCCGTGGTTCGAAGATGCGCACGCCGACACCGTGCAGTAGTTGGGCCCCATGAAGCCGTACTTCATGGAGATGAAACCGGCTGCGATGTCGGAGATCATGCGGGGAATAAAGAACGGGCTAAACCGCGGGGTTCCATCCCCTGCGGCCCAGCCCAGACACTCATCGAAGAAAGATTTGATTCCTCCGATGCCCGAACTCCAGATCACCCCCACCTGTTCCTTGTCGACGGCCTCGAGGTCGAGCGCCGAATCCTCGACGGCCTGCGTGGCCGCGATCAGGGCATACTGGGTGAAAAGGTCGTACTTGCGTACTTCCTTACGGTCGAAATAGAGGTTCGAGTCGTAATTCTTTACTTCACAAGCAAACTTCGTCTTAAACTTCTCTGCATCGAAATGAGTAATCGGTGCGGCACCGCTGACTCCCTTCTCCAAATTCGAAAAATACTCTTCAATATTATTACCGAGCGGGTTGATCGTACCGATGCCCGTAACAACTACTCTTCTTTCTGTCATAAATTTAAGGCTATAAGAGGCTGTGAATGCTCTTTTTATAAATTATTTCTTGTGCTCTTCGATATACTTGATAGCGTCGCCAACGGTAGCGATCTTCTCAGCGTCCTCGTCCGGAATCTGGATATCGAAAGCCTTCTCGAACTCCATGATCAGCTCTACGGTGTCGAGCGAATCAGCACCCAGATGGTTGGTGAAGCTTGCTTCGGGTACAACCTCCGATTCCTTGACACCCAGTTTGTCGACGATGATCTCGACAACTTTTGATTGAACTTCTGACATAATTTTAATTTTTTAGTTAAACAATTATTTGGAAATAGTTCTTTCGTATTTCCGGGGTAATTTTGCGCAAAAGTAACACTTTTTTTATTACTTTTGACAAAACGAACCTTTTTTTTATTCACAACTTTTTCGACATTTAGCACATTTTCACAATTAACCGATTCAAAACCATATTCTTATGAAACTGCTTCTGATCTCTAATTCGACCAATGCCGGGGAGGAATATCTCCGTTATCCGCTGCCGGAAATAGGCCGGTTTCTTCAGGGCGTGCGCGAAATAGTCTTCGTTCCCTACGCCGCCGTGACTTTCTCGTACGCCGAGTACGAAAAGAAGGTGCAGGCGCGCTTCTCGGAGCTGGGCATCCGCGTGCGTTCGGTCCACCGCGCCAAGGATCCGGCGCGCATGATCCGCGAGGCCGAAGCCGTGTGCGTGGGCGGGGGCAACACCTTCGCACTGGCAAAAAAGATGCAGGAGCAGGGGCTTATGACGGCCATTCTGCGTAAAATCAAAGCCGGAACGCCCTATGTAGGGTGGTCCGCAGGCAGCAACGTCGCCTGTCCGACCATCTGCACAACAAACGACATGCCCATCGTGGAGCCTGAATCGTTCAAGGCCGTCGGTGCCGTGAAATTCCAGATCAACCCCCACTACCTCGACGCCAATCCCGAAGGACATGCAGGCGAGACGCGTGAACAACGCATACTCGAATACATCGAAGCCAACCCGCGCCGCTGGGTGGCCGGACTGCGCGAAGGCTGCATGCTCCGCTACGAGGAGGGCAAACTGGAACTGATCGGAAAACGCCCGATGCGCATGTTCCGCAAAGGCACGGAAACTTTCGAAATCGAACCGGGCGGCGACCTGTCGTTCCTGCTCTGATTTCCCCGCCCGGAGTGCGCTGCGGGCGGTAAATGAATATATTATATATAGGTATGAAAATTCTGATCGCGGGTCTGGGACTCATCGGAGGCTCCTTTGCCCTCGCATTGCGCGACCGCGGAATAGCGGACGAAATATTAGGCGTCGAGAAGTCGGACGAAAACGCCGCCGAAGCCCTGCGTCTCGGTCTGGCCGACCGCATCGTGACGCTCGAAGAGGGCGTTCCGCAGGCCGACCTCGTGGTGCTGGCGACGCCCGTCGATACGATTCCGCTGATGGCCGTAAAAGCGCTTAATCATGTGACTGACAGGCAGGTGGTGATGGACATGGGGTCGATCAAGGCCGAGCTGTGCGAGGTGATCTCGATGCACGCGCGGCGCGGACGCTTCGTGGCGGCGCATCCGATGTGGGGCACCGAGTACAGCGGGCCGCGGGCCGCGCAGCACGGAGCCTTCACGGGCCGCAACGCCGTCGTGTGCGAGGCGGAGCGCAGCGACGCCGACGCACTGGCGGCCGTCGAGCGCATCTTCCGCGCGCTGGACGTCCCCGTAGTCTACATGGGAGCCGAGGAACACGACCTGCATGCGGCTTACGTGTCGCACATCTCCCACGTGACCTCGTTCGCGCTGGCGCTCACGGTGCTCGAAAAAGAGCGCGAGGAGCGGCACATCTTCGACCTTGCGGGAGGCGGTTTCGAGAGCACCGTGCGGCTGGCCAAGAGCGCCGCCGCGACATGGGTGCCGATCCTGCTGCGCAACAAATACAACGTGCTGGACGTACTGCGCGAGCATATCCACCAGTTGCAGATCATGCGCAGGATGATCGAACGCGACGACGCCGAAGGGCTGACCGGCGCTTTCGAGAAGGCCAATTCGATCCAGCGCATCATTCACTGACCGCAATGGGCACGACGGCCGAGACGGGACGCATGGGCGAACGCGCGGCGGCGGAGTTTCTCCGGCGCGCGGGGTACGAAATTTGCGCGCTCAACTGGCGGAGCGGCCGTTACGAGCTGGACATCGTGGCCCGCAAAGGGGATTTCGTGCACTTCGTGGAGGTCAAGACCCGACATGCGGACGGACTCACGCCGCCCGAAGCGGCCGTAACGCCGCAGAAATTCCGGGCGCTGACACGGGCCGCACTGCGTTACATGGCCTGCACGGGCGAGGAGCGCGAAGCGCAGTTCGACCTGATCGCCGTGGAGGTAATGCCCGGCGGAGAGACGGAGGTGCGCCTGATTCCGCAGGCCATGGAATACAATTGGTAATTTTGCATTTCCGACAAATTATACTACCTTTGTCGGACTGAAAAACCAATGTTCCGGACCAAAGCCCGAAACGAAGCCGGTTTGTCCGGCGACAGGTAAACCGTAAAATACTTCAACACCGCAAACCGTAAATACCGATGTGGTTATATAATTTCGGCCTGACATGCTACGTCTGGATCATCCGGTTAGTCGCCCCAAGGCATCCGAAGGCCCGGCTATGGATCAACGGCCGCAAGGACCTCTATAAACGGATGGCCGAAACCATCGACCCCGCGGCCCGTATCGTCTGGATACACGTGGCTTCGCTCGGCGAATTCGAACAGGGACGGCCCATCATCGAACGCATCCGCAAGGAGCATCCCGAATACAAAATCCTGCTCACGTTCTTCTCGCCTTCGGGTTACGAGATCCGCAAGAACTATCAGGGCGTGGATTACATCTTCTACCTGCCGATCGACACGCCGCGCAACGCGCGCCGGTTCCTCGACGCGGCGCATCCCGAAATCGCCGTCTTCGTGAAATACGAATTCTGGCTCAACCTGCTCTACGAACTGCGCCGCCGCAAGGTGCGCACCTATATCGTCTCGGCCATCTTCCGCCGCAACTCGATCTTCTTCCGCCCCTACGGCGGCATGTGGCGGCAGGCGCTGGAGTCGTTCGACGTGATGTTCGTACAGAACGAGGAGTCGAAGAGACTGCTGGCGGGGCTGGGCTTCGACAACGTGATCGTAGCGGGCGACACGCGCTTCGACCGTGTCGCCGAGATCGCCAAAGCCGCCAAGCACATCGACGTGATCGAGCGGTTCAAGGGCGACAAGCGGGTCTTCGTGGCCGGCTCGACGTGGGGTCCCGACGAAGAGCTGCTGATCCGCCTGATAAACGACAATCCCGACATCAAATTCATCGTCGCGCCGCACGAAATGGACGAAAGCCGCATGGCACGTCTTGCGGCCGAGACCAAAGGCGGCACGCTGCGCTATACCCAGTGCACCCCGCACACGAACTACGGTCCGAAACAGCTGCTGATCCTCGACACGGTAGGCATTCTGTCGTCGGTATACAGCTATGCGACGTGGAGCTACATCGGCGGCGGATTCGGCGTGGGCATCCACAACACGCTGGAGGCCGCGACGTTCGGACTTCCGGTGGCGTTCGGTCCCAATTACCAGAAATTCAAGGAGGCGCGCGATCTGGTGACGCTCGGCGCGGCCCGGTCGATCAATGATTACGACGAACTGCGGGCGTGGTTCGTTCCGCTGCGCGACAACGAGGAGTTCCTCCAGAAAACCAGCCGCATCGCCAAGGACTACACCACACGGCATCAGGGCGCGACGGGCATCATCGTCAGAACGATTTTCAATTAAGCGGAGCGGTCCCGGCCCGGAAAAGTCCGAAAAAAGTCTCCGGGGAAAATCTTCCGGAAAGTCTCCCGGAAAAAATCCCGGAAAAAATCCCCAACCGGATAAATTCCCCCGAAAAACAGGAAAGGCCGGAAGGGCAAGGACAGGAGCAAGGACAAAGGCCGGCCACACGAGAAAACCGGACCGGGAACGACAACGAAACGACAGCGAACGGGATCAAGGAAAGACGGCGGCCGTGAAAAGCCAGCCCCCAGCAGGTGAACAAAAAAAATAAAATGCGCGGACATCGCAAGAGTCCGCGCATTTTCGTTGACGCCGCTCCGGCCGGCGGCAAGCCGGGCGTTATTCGTACAGCGATTTGCAGTAATCCCGGAAGGTTTCCCAGCGGTAATAAGGACCACCGCCGAGGGGCAGTCCGGCGTCGCGCTCGTTGTGCAGGATGCGCACCAGAACGTCGCCCGCAGGGTTGCGGAAGAAGATGAACTGCACGTTGGCCGCCATGGGTGAAACGCGGTGTACCTGCCACACTTCGGCGGCCTCTTCGGGCGTCGAAACGCGGGCTGAAGCGCCCTCGACGCCCAACAGCGCCAACAGCGGGATAACGTTCACGTCGTGGCCGAAGCGCAGCGACGCGGCCAGCTCCTTTCCGCCGCCGATCACCTCTTCGGCCGTCTCGACGATGTTGCGCAGCAGGGGTTTGGCATCGGCGATAATCGGATCGCCGAAACGCTTCGAAGGACCGAACATCACATAACGGCGGAAGTTCTCGTCCTCCCATGCGGCATATATCTCCTCCCCGGTGAAGAGGTCGTACAGCGAAATGCCCAGATAATCGACATCCTGCATGATCGCGGCCTGCAAAAGCAGCTGCTCCATCAGTTTGCGGGGCTTTTTGACCTCGCGTTTGACGAATTCGGGATCGGAGAAAAGCGACTTCATCAGCCGGTCGGGAATCAGACGCGCGGCGCGCACGCTGTCGGCCGTTTTCAGGGTCCGGTCGCGCTGGGCGTCGAGTCCCTTGTTGTTGCCCATATAAGGCATGTAACGGGCGCTCGACTCTCGCGTGGTCCGGATCGCGGGATTCAGCTCCTTGAGCCGCTCGTTGAAAGCCGCCATGCTGAGGATGCAGCGCGGCACGAGAGTCGAACGGCTCTCGATACGGCATTCGCGGCCGTCGGCCGTAGAGAAAACTTCGGGATAAGCCTTGTACATGCGCTCGGCGATGCCCCGGTGTTCGGCAACGCCGCGCGGCGAAAGGTCGCCGTAACGTTTGTCGGCGTCGGCTGCGATGATCTCGACGCGGCCCAGCACATCACGACCCAGCGGCGTCAGCGCACCGGCTTCGGCGGCTTTGCGCAGGATTTTCAGCGGCCCGGCATAGACGCTTTCGGAAGCGTGCCAGCGGCTGCCGTGACGGCCGTAATGGCTGATGTAGAACGGCGTGTACCCGTCGGGCACCGGAGCCGCCGCAGCGGGCCGGTATTCGTATGAATGGTAGATTCCGCCCGCGCGTTCGGGAACGGCCGCGATCTGTTCGCGGGCCGTCTGGGCGTCCGCTCCCCACAAGCCGAGCAGCAGGAACGCCGCGCAGAACCTCAGTTTCAATGCAAGTCTGTTCATTGGTCGGTATTTTAACATTTATGTGTCATAATTCCCAGCACGAGCCGGTCGGTCTCGTTCATGCCGTCGCGGCCGATGGCCGTCAGGTTGCGGATGCACTTGTCGACGTCCTCCTCGATAATTCCCTCGACGGGCGTCACGCAGTGACCGTCCATCGCCATCATGGCCGAGAGCACGGCGGTCGAGACGCCGCTCGTGAGTTTCATCGAACAACTGGGCTTGGCACCGTCGCAGATCATGCCGGTGAGGTTGGCGATCATGTTCTTGACCGCCGCGGCGACCTGCTCGTAGGCGCCGCCCATCAGGTAGGTGATGCCGCAGCTCGATCCCGTCGCCGCCACGACGCAGCCGCACAAGGCAGACAGACGGCCGAGACTCTGTTTGATATAGATCACCGTGAGGTGGCTCAGCACCAGCGCACGGATCGTATGTTCCTCGTCGGCCGCGGTTTCGTCGGCATAGACCACCACGGGGAGCGTCGCGGCGATGCCCTGATTGCCGCTGCCCGAATTGCTCATCACGGGGATCATGGCCCCGGCCATGCGGGCGTCGCAGGCCGCGGAGGTGTAGGAGAGGATGCGCGAGAAGATGCTGTCGCCCATCACCTGCCGCTCCCGCTCGCAGCGCAGCGTGCGGCCGACGCAGTGCCCGAACTCCCCGGCGAAGGCCCGCTCGGCGGCGGCTTTGTTCACGCGGCGGGTTTCGAGGATGAAGCGCAGTTCATCGAGCGGCGCCGTCATGGCGAAATCCCAGACGCGGCGCAGGGTCAGGGGCACCTCGCCCGCCTCCTCTTCGGCGACGGATGCCGTGCGTTTGTCGAGCAGCACCTCGCCGTCGCGTTCGAGATAGACGAAAGCGGTATGTCCGCCCGCGATCACCGCCACGGCGCGGCGTTCTCCGGCCGAGGCTTCGACCTCGATATAGAGTTTTTCGGAGATATCCTCCTTCAGCGAGATGCAGACGCGCTTTTCGTCGATATAACGGGCGCCCCGCCCGACGGCTTCGGGCGTCACGTCGCGCAGGACCTCCAGTTGATATTCCGAACGGCCGACCAGCGCACCCAGCGCCACGGCGATCGGCAGGCCGATCATTCCCGTGCCGGGAATGCCCACGCCCATCGCATTCTTGAGGATATTGGCGCTCAGGCGCACCTCGATCTTTTCGGGCTGCGCGTCGAGCAGTTCGGCGGCGCGCGCCGTACACAAAGCCACGGCGATCGGTTCGGTACAGCCGATGGCGGGCACAACTTCGCGGTTGATAAGGGCGATGATTTTCGCTCGTTCGTTCGGGGAAAACATATTGGCTCGTTTTTAGAGATCATACAAAGATAACTATTTTTTCGCTATTTTTGCGGCATCAAAACAGACGCCGATATGGAAAATCCGAAAAGCCGCGCATGGAAAGTCGTGAAGAGCGAGTACCTCGCCCGCAAACCGTGGTTCACCGTACGCCACGAAAGTATCGAACTGCCCGACGGGCGCAGCATACCCGACTATTACGTCTTCGAGTACCCCGACTGGGTGAACGTGATCGCCATAACCAAAGAGGGTAAATTCGTATTCATCGACCAGTACCGTCACGGGCTGGGCGAAACGAATTACGAAATCCCGGCGGGCGTAGCCGAGCCGGACGATGCGTCGATGCTGGCCGCGGCGCAGCGCGAACTGGCCGAGGAGACCGGTTACGGCGGCGGCGAATGGCGCGAACTGCTGGTCGTGGCCCCGAATCCCGCCACGCAGAGCAACCTGACCTACTGCTACTTGGCGACGGGCGTGGAGCGCCTCGGCGCCCAGCATCTCGACGCCACGGAGGATATCCGCGTGCATCTGTTCACGGCCGCCGAGGTGCGAGAACTGCTCACGACCGGCGGCATCCGGCAGGCGCTGATGGCCGCACCGCTATGGCGTTACGCTGCGGAGTACGGGCTGTAACTACCCTACGACGTATTTGCTGCCGGGCAGCAGCGAAATCAGCTTTACGACCGCATAGGACGAAACGAAGGTGCAGAGCGCCAGCACGGGGATCTTGATCCCGGCCGAAACGATCAGCGGATCGAGCCAGCCGTGGAAGAAGTTGAGCAGCATGATGTGTATCAGGTAGATACCGTAGCTGAGTCTCGAAATGTCGGTAACGACGCCCGTAAAGCGGCCCGCCCCCGGCCTGACGTCTTTCAGCAGCAGGAACAGCCCGACCGACATCGCAGCCACGTTGATCGTCCCGAAGCCCCACGAAAGTTCGAGGTCCGCGACGAGCCGCTGCGTCGCCAGCCGTGCGTCGAAAATCCATGCCGTCGCGAAATACCCCGCGACGACCAGCAGCGCCCCGCCCCACTTATGCCATGCGCGCGGCGCGGCGTGGTAGCGGCGCAGGTAGGCGGCCAGCACCATGTAGCCGAGGAATCCCGAAAAATAGTAGAGCATCGGCGTGTCGTTCCAGAAACATTCGCCGAGCAGCTCCGGGAAAACGAGGTGAACATAGGGGATGCATAAAGTAAAGGCCCAAAGCGCGAGATAACCCTCCATGGCGCGGCGCGAAGCCGTCTCGATCCACGGCGAGACAACCGGGGCGAACAGGTAGAGTCCCAGCAGCATGTAGACGAACCAGAGGTGTCCGATCTCTACGCCGAAATTGACCGGGATGCGGCAGACGCCGAGCAACGCTCCGGCGGCATCGGTCCGTCCCGTCAGGAACTGGTAGATTGCGTAGAGCACGCACCACACCAGAAACGGCACCACCACGCGCACGAAACGCCGGGCGAAAAAGTCGCGCGTGCGCTCCCGCACCGGAAGCAGGAAAAATCCCGACAACATGACGAACAGCGGCACGGCGGTGCGGCACAACGAGTTGAGCCAGCAGGCCCAGACAGGCTCGCCGCCCGCGGCGACCAAACCGCCGTCGGCAATATAGTAGAATTCTCCGGCGTGCACCTGAAGCACCATGTAACAGGCCAGCACACGCAACAGGTCGAGACCGTGGTTTCGGGATTGAAGTTTCGTCATAAAAGTCAGGCGGTTTTGATTTCGCAAACAAAGGTAACAAAAAACCCGGAAATCCGCAGCCCGACACTCCATCCGGTAAAAAAAACTCTTCTCCGGCAAAGACCGACTGTCCCGGTCCCACGGAGATGAAAAAGGAGCGGTTCAAAGCCGCTCCTCCGATTCGGGTTTCGCCGCCCGGCCTATTTGCCGACCGTCTGCGCCAGCGCCATGAAATAGCGCTTAGGGTCGAGACCGAGTGCCTTGAGCAGTTCGGCTTCGGGGGCGCTGCCGCGCGTGATCGACTTCAGCCCGTGACCTGCCGTATAGAGGTTCACATTCTCGGCATATCCGGCGGCATCCTGCCCGCAGAGGTAGCGGACATGTTCGGCCGGAATACTCTTTCCTTCGTAGACCGACATATCGGCGATATAGACCAGATTCAGCGGTGCGGCATAGACGAAATCCTGTGCGCCGGCCAGCCTGCGCAGGTCGCCTTCGGCGACGCGCACGAGTTTCCGCGCCTTGGCGTCATAGCTGTAGACGCCTTCGGCGAAAAAGGCATAGACGCGGACCGGATAGAGCGCCAGCGCCGAAGGAGCCGTCAGACGGCCGTCGGCGGGACGGTTGACGCCCCCTGCGGCCCACATGACGCCCGAAAGCTCTTCGAGCGAAAGCGCCTCAGGAGCGTATTCACGCCATGAACGGCGGTTTTCAAGCGCTTCGTTTACGGTCATGCCCGCCTTGGAATCGGGTTTGAGAAGGGCGATCTCCGCGCCGTGCTTCACTTCGGTTCTGGTTTCGGGAGCCTTGGCCTCCTCTTTAGGCGGCTGCGCGCCGCCGCATGCCGCGAGCAGCAAAGCCGCACAGGTAATGATCTTCACAGTCATCGTTTCTGAAATTTAGAGGTTTACATGCAAATATAAAGAATATTTTCCAAAATACGGAATGCAATTCCGCTGCCGGATACCTGCGGGCTGGCGATTTTTCGTACCTTTGTGCAACACACAACATGGAGCCTATGAATCCGACAGCAGTCTACACCGTCGTCTTTTCACCGACGGGAACTTCGAGAAAAATCGCCGCGGCGGTTGCGCAGGGAGTGGCCCGGCACGGCGGGAGCTGCAATGCAGCGGCAAATACGGCGGCCGGAGCGGACGCCGGTACAAATGCCGTCGCAGGCAGCGCGGCAAAGGCGTTCACGACAATCGACCTGACGCATGCGGCCGGAAAATCCGTCACCCTGCCGGCCGATGCGGCGGCGGTATTCGCCGTGCCGGTATACGGGGGCCGCGTGGCGCCTGCGGCATTGGAGAGACTGCGGGAGATTCGCGGCGAGGGAACGCCGGCCGTAGTGCTGGCGGTCTACGGCAACCGGGCTTTCGGGACGGCGGTCGCACAGCTGGCGGCGTTCGTCGCCGAGCGGGGATTCGTTCCCGTGGCGGCCGGGGCTTTCGTGGGCGAACACTCGTACAGCACGCCCGGCACGCCGATCGCCGAAGGGCGTCCCGATGCGCAGGACCTCGCCGAAGCGGCCGCTTTCGGAGCGCGTATCGGCCAAAAGCTTGCGCACGGAGAGACCCGACCGATCGACGCCGCAAAACTCCGCGAGCCGCATACGCCGCTGTTGTCAAAACTGCGGTTCATCCGTTTCGTGCTGGGGTACCGCAGGCGGCAGAAACGCACTCCGGCCATACTGCTCCCCGCGGGCGACGCCGCACGGTGCACCCAATGCGGCCGCTGCATCGCGCACTGCCCCACGCAGGCGATCGCGCGCGGCGACGAACTGCACACCGACCCGGCGCGCTGCATCCGCTGCTGCGCATGCGTCAAAGGCTGCGCGTTCGGCGCACGCACGTTCGAAACGCCTTTCGCCGCCGTTCTGTCGCGCAACTTCGCCCGACGGAAACCGCCCGTAACGCTTATGTAATATGACAATCAAACGACTGAAAACCCCGTCGGCAGGAGAGCTGGACGCCCTGACCGACCTCTGGGAAGCCTCGGTGCGGGCGACGCACGACTTTCTCGCGCCGGAGGATATTGCGTTTTTCCGGCAAATGGTCCGGCAGGAAGCGCTCCGGGGTGTAGAATTATACGTCATCCGGAAGCCGGACAGCAAAGCGCCTGAAACCGGAACATCCGCAGGACAGGAGAACCGGCACGAGTCCCGGACATCCGGCAAGACAGGAGAATCCCGCCGACCGGATGGCTTGGACGAGTACGGGATGTTCGGGGGATTCGCCGCGTTCGCAGGTATCGACGGCAATATGCTCGAAATGCTCTTCGTCGCGCCCAAAGCGCGCGGCAAAGGAGTGGGCCGGCAGCTGGTGGAATATCTCGTCCGCGAACGCGGCATAAGGCGGGTCGATGTCAACGAGCAGAACACGCAGGCGGCGGGATTTTACGCCCGGCTGGGATTCCGCGTCACGGGGCGCGACGCGACCGATCCGTCGGGCAGGCCCTACCCTATCCTCCATCTGTCGCTGGGCGAAACGCCGCAGCGGATCGTGCCGATCCCGAACCTGCAGACCGACCGGGTCGATGTCGATTTCGGACCAGAGCCAACTGGGGACGAAGGAAAATAACCGGAGCCGGCGGGTAGTGCCCAGCGGATGCGGGCCGAAACGCAGCTGCCGAGGGACGCTTCCGCGGAAACACCGGGTATAATAACAAGACGGCAGAGATTTTCGCTCTGCCGTCTTATTGTGTTGGAAACATATCGGTTGGCGCCCGGCCCCGGCACACGCCCCGCTTCCGGCCGCTATTCCATATAACCGGTAACGGTCAGCGGAGCGTCGCCCACTTCGGCGGTCACCTGCGCCGCTTCGCCGCGGGAGTTTTCATAGCGGAAGGTATAGGTTCTTCCCTTTTCGAGCAGGAAGCGCAGGGCGTCGTTCATGTCCTGCCGGGGACCCGCCGTACGGCCGCCGCCCATCTGCTCCGAACCGCAGAAAACATCGACGTTGGCCGCCACGCGGGCATCGGAACGCCCGGCATGCGCCGCCTTGTCGTACATCATGAAGGTCACGGTCGCATGCCGCCCCCGCTCGGCGAGATCATCGGCATAGGCGGCATAGAGGTCGCGGTAACGCTGCGTGACGTTCACGCCATGGACCTCGCGCGAATCCTCGCTCCACACCATCGGAAACCAGTCGCCCGCGGGCCGGAACGAAACGGCGAAAATGCCGTGAGCCCGGTCGTCGGGCGACGCCTGTCCCGCATCGGCAAAAAACCATGCGTAATCGAGTCTTCCCGGAAAATAATACTCCGTGAAATGCCAGCGGCCGTCGATCCACACCTCGACCCAGCTGTGGTTGCCCCGATCGTCGTGCCATGCGGGAGTTCCGGCAAAGCGCGCGGGAATGCCCGCAGAGCGCAGGGCATCGACCAGCAGGACCGAAAGGCCCGTGCAGGAGGCCATATGCTGACGCATCGACTCGGAGGGACTCTGGTTGGTCTTTTCGCGGGCGGTGTTGTATTCTACGGCGACATCGGCGGCAATATGCCGGTTGATCGAGTCGATGGCGGCGCGGACGTCCGCGGCTCCGGCCGCACGGCGGGCGAAGCGGGCGTAAAAGTCGGGCCGCCAGCTGTCGCGCACCTCGTCCACGACGGCATAGGGAAGCACGTCGTTCAGGAAGACCGAATCGGGCAGCGCGCGCGTCCACGGATACTCGGCGCGTGCGCGGTAGGCATACTCGACATTCTCGCGCAGCAGGTCGAGCCGCATCGTATCGCGGTCGCCCTGCGGCATATAGGCTACAAGGAAAGCCATCCCCGCACGCCGATTGCGCGGAGTTTCGCGCAGCAGCTGCCGCAGGCTGTCGGCGCGCGGACAGTCGGCCAGCGCAGCGTCGAGCAGGGGTTCGTATTCGGCGGGAACGCCGCAGCCGTAACGGCCGCAGGCGCAGAGGGAAAGTCCCAGAAGCAGGAGGAAAATGCGTTTCATCGGTTTAATTCGTTCAGGATTTGTCGGATGGTCCGTTCATCGGCGCAGGGCGAAGCGTACTCCGGCACGCCGGGACAGCCGCCCATCGAAATCTGCGGATTGCGGTATGCCATGCCGCTCGGCCGCATGCCGCGCGCGCTGAAATGGAGGGCATCGACACCCGCCGCGGCCAGTTGCCGCACGTTCGACGGATTCACGCCGCTGCCGGCCATGATCTCGATGCGGCCCGCAGCCCGCACGACGAGCGCGCGGAGGTCGCCGATGCCTTCGGACGCCGTATTGCGGCCGCCGGAGGTCAGGATGCGGGTGCATCCGGTGCGGACGACCTCCTCCAGCGCATCGGAAAGGTCGCACGTCATGTCGAACGCCCGGTGGAAGGTGGTCTGCATCGGCCCGGCTTCGGCCACGAGGGCCGCCGTACGCGCCGTATCGACCCGTCCGTCGGGCGTCAGCAAGCCGAAGACCACGCCGTCGGCGCCGCATTCGCGGGCGAAGCGCACCTCTTCGAGCATCTGCCGGAATTCGGCGTCGTCATAGAGGAAATCCCCGCCGCGGGGACGGATCATCACACTGAGCTGCAAGCCTTCGATGCGGCGCGCCATACGGATGGCCGCGGCCGAAGGGGTCGTGCCGCCCTCGTAGGGCGAGGCGCAGAGTTCGACGCGCGCGACACCCGCACGGCGGGCGGTCTCGCACGCTTCAATGGAATAGGCACAAAGTTCGGTCGTCATACGGCAAAGATAAAAAAACGGCGACGGAAATGCAAGTCCCGGAGCACCGCAGAACAGTTGCAAAAAACGGAACGGGACCGTTCATACGTTCCGGCAAAAAAACATCGCCCCAGCCGGAGAGCCGACGGTTCGGCCGCACGCCGCAAAACCGGACACCCACTGCAAAGCCGGATGCACGCTGCAAAGCCGGACGCCGACGGCAAAACAAAAGCGGAGCGCCCTTACGGACGCTCTGCTTATCGTCAGGCGGCGCAAGCCCCTATTTAACCTCGATCTGGCGCGTGGCGGCGGCAGTCTCCTCGATCTTCTTCTTGGGAATGTCGATGGTCATCACACCGTTTTCGACCTTGGCCGAAATATTCTCGCGCTCGATATTGTCGGGCAGCAGCAGGCTCTGCTGGAACTGCGTGTAGGAGAACTCGCGGCGCAGGTAGGTGCCTTTGCGCTTGGCGTCCTCCTCCTTGTTCTCGGTCTTCTTCTCCAGCGAGATCACCAGCTCGTTGTCTTCGTTGATGTGGACCTTGAAGTCCTCCTTGGTCATGCCCGGAGCGGCGACCTCGACCTTGTATTCGTTTTCGCCGTCGATGATGTTGACGGCGGGAGCCGTGGTGCTGCGGCGCTCGGCCAGCCAGTTGTCGCCCAGAATCTCGTTGAAAATTCCCGGCAGCCAGTTCTGATTCGTTCTTGCAGGTGTCATAATTTTGTCCTCCTTGGTTTTATTCGGTTTAACTGTTTTCCTTTTTATCGCCCCCTCTCGGAGCGGTTTCATCCGTAGAGGGTCAAATCCTGTGCCAGCGCCGAATAAATGCAAAAATGTCACGAATTGTCACAAAACCTGCAAATACGACATGACAGACCGGCAGGCCGGGAGCGGACGGCGCATTTCATAAGTACGGGAAAAATACGTAACTTCGCGGCATGGAATTCACCGAAATACTGCGCGGCCGTTACGGGCTTTCGGAGCGGGCCGCCGGAGTGCTGATGCGGCACGCGGCGCAGAGCGTCCACGCCCGCAAGGAGATCATCGTCGAGGAGGGACAGCGCGATCAGGAGATCCGCTTCGTGACGGAAGGTTCGGCGCGCTCCTACGTCATGCGCGAGGACAAGTGCGTGATCCTCTCCTTTGCGTTCGAGGGCGATCCGACCTCATCGACGCTCGGAGCATGGCCCGGCGGCATTTCGGGCCACACGATCGAGACCATGGAGCCGACGACGCTCGTGCGCCTGCCGCGCGAGGAGATCGACCGGCTCTTCGCGGCGGACGCCGAACTGGCCGACTGGGGCCGCCGCATGGCCGAAGAGCAGCTGCGCCGGCACGAGGAGTATTTCGCCGACTTCGCATGGCGCGACAAGAGCGAGCAGTACAAGCGCATGCTGCGCGAATACCCCCAATTACTGCAGCGCATCGCACTGAAAGACCTCGCGGCCTACCTCTTCGTCACGCCCCAAAGCCTGAGCCGCATCCGGGCCGAAATCAAATGACGAAATTATCATAAGGTAACTTTTCCCCGCGCCGAAAGCCTTACTTTTGCACCACTTCGAAAAAAGTAAGGAGTATGCAACGAGACAGTATCGATTTCAGCAGTTCGGACGTCGGGAAGCTTTTCCGGCGCTTTCTCTTTCCCACGGTCATGGGCATGGTCTTTTCGGCCGTGTTCGTCATCACCGACGGCATCTTCGTGGGACGGGGCATAGGCAGCGACGCCCTCGCCTCGGTCAATATCGTCGCGCCGCTTTTCACGCTCGGCACGGGTCTGGGCCTGATGTTCGGCATGGGCGGCTCGGTCGTGGCGTCGATCAATCTCGCGCAGGGCAAACGCCGCGTGGCGGAGATCAACATCACGCAGTCGCTGGTGCTTCCGGCACTGCTGATCGCCCTGCTCAGCGCCCTGCTGATCCACTGCCACAAACCGCTGCTCATGCTGCTGGGCACGCCCGGCGAGCTGATGGTCCCGGCGCGCGAATACCTCGTGTGGTTCACGCTGTTCCTCGCGCCGCTGGCCGTCTTCAATATCCTGATGTTTATCGTGCGGCTTGACGGGGCGCCGGGATTCGCCATGGCCTGCAACATCATGGCGGCGTGCATCAATATCGCACTCGACTACCTCTTCATTTTCGTATTCGAATGGGGACTGGCGGGCGCCGCCGTCGCCACGGGCATCGGCTACATCGTCGGTTCGGGCGTAATGCTGTGGTACATGTTCCGCCGCAGCCGGACGCTCCGGTTCGTGAAACTCAAGATGAGCGGCAAAAGCCTGCGGCTCACGGTGCGCAACCTCTGGTACATGAGCTATATCGGATTCCCGGCGCTGCTGAGCGAGCTGGCCATTTCGTGCCTGATGATCGTCGGCAACTACACGTTCATCCATTACGTCGGCAAGGACGGCGTGGCGGCGTACAGCATCGCCTGTTACATCTTCCCGATCATCTTCATGGTCTACAACGGCATCATCCAGTCGGCGCAGCCGATCATCAGTTACAACTATGGTGCGGGACTGATGGGGCGCGGCCGGAAAGCGCTGCGAATGGCGCTCGGCACGGCGACGCTGTGCGGACTGGCGGCATTCGGATTCACGTGGCTATGCAGTCCGTGGATCGTCGGACTGTTCCTGACGCCCGACGCCCCGGCGTACGCCATCGCCGTGCAGGGACTGCCGTGGTTCGCGGCGGGCTATCCCTTCTTCGGGATCAACGTCGTGACGATCGGTTATTACCAGAGCATCGAACGGGGACGGCTTGCGACGGGACTCACCGTTCTGCGCGGCATCGTGCTGATGACGTTCTGCTTTCTGCTCCTGCCGCGTATAGCGGGCGTGACGGGTATCTGGCTCGCGGTGCCTGCGGCCGAGGCGCTCGAAACACTGCTGCTCGTCTATCTGCTGCGCAGCAGACGCTTCGCATTCGCATAAGGGAAAGCGGGAAAACCTTCGGTAGGGTTTTCCCGCTTTCCGCGTCGGAATGGACTAATTCCCGCGCTGCATCCTGTCGATGAACAGCACTCCGTCGAGGTGGTCGATTTCGTGCTGGAAAATCACGGCGGTAAATCCCTCGACGGTATCCGTCACCGGCCGCAGGGTCGTTTCATCCAGATAGCGGAGCACGATGCGGTCAGCACGCAGAACCGTCCCCGACGTTTCGGGAACGGAGAGACACCCCTCCCTGCCGGCGGTACGAGCCGCCGAGCAACCGACGAGTTCGGGATTGACATAGCATTCGAACGGTTCGCCGGGCTTGTCGAAACGCTGCACGGCGATCAGCCGGCGCGAAACGCCGACCTGCGGCGCGGCGATTCCGACACCTTCGTCGGCCGGATCCCGCACGGTGAGCAGCATGCCCTGCTTCAGCAGGCGGAAATACTCCGACCTCAACTCCTCCGCACCCAGCGGCGCGGCCTTCCGCCGCAGAAACAGCGAATCGGCACGGTCGCCGATCCGGCACAAGCGCATGACCGCCCCGCTCTGCGAGGCAATCACTTCACATTCCTTATCGGTGAATCCCTTGGGAACCGCGCAGGCGGCGAGCAGGCAGACGCAGGCTATAACGAATCTCTTCATATAGGCATGATTCTGTTTCCGGCAAAAATACGAAAATATATTCACCGTACGGCGGCACACCCCTTCGGACTGAAAAAAAGTCTTTTCCAATTCCGGCAATTATCCTATATTTGCCGCCATGAACGAAGATCTGAAATACCGGAAGGCCGAGCCTGCCGATGCGGAGCGCATCATGGAGATCATCCGGCAGGCGCAGGCCCAGATGCGGGCGCTGGGGAGCCTGCAATGGCAGGACGGCTACCCCGCACGGACCGACATCGACAACGACATAGCGCGCGGGTACGGGTATGTGTTCGAGAAGTCCGGCACGGCGGAGGAACCCGCAGCTGCAGGAACGCCGCAGAAGTGCGACAAAGGGAGGGCATCCGGCACCGCGATCGCATACGGGGCGGTGGTTTTCGACGGCGAACCGGCCTACGGGGCAATAGACGGGGCGTGGCTGACCGGGGGCGACTACGTCGTCCTGCACCGGCTGGCGGTGGCCGACGGGGAGAAGGGCCGCGGCGTGGCGGCGGAGTTCATGCGCCGCACCGAAGCGCTGGCCCGCGAACGGGGCGTCGGCAGTTTCAGGGTGGACACCAATTTCGACAACCGCTACATGCTGCGGATGCTCGAACGGCTGGGATTCGCCTACTGCGGCAAAATCGTCTACGGAAGCGGCGAAAGGCTGGCTTTCGAGAAACCCTTCGAAGCATAAGCGAAAGAACCGGCCTTAAGACCGGTTCTTTCTGTGTGAAGTCAGGGATGCGTCGCAATGTTCCGGAACAAATCCGCCGGAGAAATCTTATAATAGTCACATAAATCGGCGATCGTAGTCAGCGAAATACTGTGCCGCCCGCTTTCGATCCGTGCGATATTCAGATCGGTATCGAAGCGTACGTTCTCCTGAGTCAGCTTGCGTTCCAACCGGGCCGCTCTCAGCCCGGCAACAACCTGCCCAATAAAAAAGTCATTTCGCCTCTGCTTTTTCATAGCGCAAATTACCGGAATAATAGCCTGATTTTTTACTACACACTTGTAGCTTACAAAAGAAGTGCCCCGTTTCGAAGCTCAATCGCGGGCAGGCCGGGAACTCACACCCGTTCACGCCACAATCGCGCCGTTTCGGAATATCGGAGATAGAAAGAATCCGGCAGCCGAGGCGGCGTCACATCCCAAAACGATCGATACGACGGCAAAATACTTCCCGTCGCAAGCTACAATTATCACAACCCCCAGCGGCCATAATACAGATTCTTCGGAAAACATCCGGTTCCGCAGCACGGCCGGTACCGTGCGTGCAGTCACAACACGCGCGGATAATAAATTCATATTACAAAAAATAATGGAATAAAGCAAGCAAAACGGGGCAAAATCAACGCAGGGCCGGGTTTTTGGTGCGGTTTCGGACCGGGGAGGGGCAATTTTTCCGGGACAATACGGAGAGGAGCGGCTATCGGCGAGCGGAAAAACGGCGGACGGGGGATAGCAGACGGGGAATGAAAAAAGTATAATACGGGGCGCGGGAGGGAAACGGGAGAAACGGGAGAAACGGGAGAAACGGGAGAAACGGGAGAAACGAGAGAAACGGGAGAAACGAGAGAAACGAGAGAAACGAGAGAAACGGGAGAAACGGGAGAAACGAGAGAAACGGGAGAAACGAGAGAAACGGGAGAAGTCGCTGCGAATTTCGCCGGAAACACCGAAGACACCGGAGACGCCAGAGACACCGGGGACGCCAGTCACTCAGGGAACAGCCGCCCGCGCAACACCGAGAAACACCGGCAAAAGGTCCTGACACAAAAAAGCGGGCCGCATCGCTGCGGGCCGCCGATCGACCGAAGAGAACCGAAGAGAACCGAAGGCGCCGCTACTCCTCCTCTTCGTAATAGACCTTGTAGAACTTGCCCTTCTCGTCCTCGCCCTGTTCGAGCAGACTGCGGTTGCCGTGGACGTAGATGTGGAAGTTGCGGTCGAGCTTGATGACGCTCTTGTAGGAACGGGCCTGTTTCTTAACCGCCGATTCGGAAATGGCGAATTCGTCCTCGATGCGGATGTCGCGGTCCTGCTCGTACTCCTGCTTGTAGCGCGAGAAGCTCTCCATGACTTCGGGCTGGCGGATCACCTTCTCCGAAAAGTCGTCCAGCGAAAAACTGTCCTGCTCCTTGAAGTATTTCATCGTCTCGTTGAGCATCTCGGCCTGATCGGCTTTCGACACCTCGAATTCGTTCGGGAGATGCTTGGTCACGTACTTCTTGCACATGGCCATCGCGTTGTGGGTATTGTGGTAATTGTCCTGACGCTGGCGCACGTGCAGGAAATCGTCGATCCAATAGCGTGCTTCGGCGCGGTTGGTGTTGTCCACGACGCAGACCGCGAAACCCGCTTCGCGCTCGGTGTTGAAAACGACGCACCCCTTGTCCAGCTTATTGACGTTGATCCCCTGATGCGCGGCGATATGCAGCCCCGACGCCTGCTCCTCGACGTCGAGGAACGTGTCGCGCGTCTCGGACTTGAACAGCCCGACGGCATCGACCGTCTCGCCTCCGAAACGGCAGTCGGTGAAGTAGACGACATAGAACTCCCCGCTCTTGATCTGGGGGTGCATGCCGGTTTCATAGAGATGTCTGGCAAGGCTGACCGAATGGTCGTAAAACGATTCGGGGTCGTCGAAGATCCTGCAGGTGAAATTCCAGACCTCGTTGCAGGTCAGGTCGGTGTCGTGGTAGAGGTTGAAATACTCCTCGGACTTGAAACCGCCCATGAAATAGGCCAGCAGCGTCTGCATCAGGGGCGCGTCGGAGAGCTGGTCGGAGAGCGACGGCGAGACCATCAGCGGCTCGTCTTTTGCTTTGTTGCCCACGATATGCACGGCCAGCGCGCCGATCCGGGATTCTTCGGTATAGAGCATTTTCGGTATTGTTTGCGTAAAACGGAAGGCAAAGATGGGGATTTTTCCGGGACCGGGCAAGCAAAAAACCGGGTATTTAGCAGAAACGCCCTGCCGGACTCCCGATAATTTGGCTACTTTTGCAACGACTAAACTTCCGTAAGCATGGAAAACAGAATAACCACACTCTTCGGCATTCGCTACCCGATCATCGCGGGCGGCATGATCTGGTGCAGCGGCTGGCGGCTGGCGGCGGCCGTAAGCGACGCGGGCGGACTGGGCCTGATCGGCGCAGGCTCGATGACGCCCGACCTGCTGCGCGAACACATCCGCAAATGCCGCGCGGCGACCGGCAAACCGTTCGGCGTGAACGTCCCCCTGATGTACCGCTACGCGGAGCAGATCATGCAGGTCGTCATGGAGGAGCGGGTCCCGGCGGTATTCACCTCGGCGGGAAGCCCGAAGACATGGACCGGGCAACTGCATGCCGCAGGCTGCAAGGTCGCGCACGTGGTGTCGAGCACGAAATTCGCCCTGAAAAGTCAGGAAGCGGGTGTCGATGCGGTCGTCGCCGAGGGATTCGAAGCGGGCGGGCACAACGGCCGCGAGGAGACGGCGACGATGGCGCTGGTTCCGCAGGTGCGCGCAGCGATTACGATTCCGCTGATCGCGGCGGGCGGCATCGCCACGGGCCGGGGCATGCTGGCGGCGTTCGCGCTGGGAGCCGAGGGCATTCAGATGGGCACCCGCTTCGCGCTGTCCGAAGAGAGTTCGGCCAGCGACGCCTTCAAACGGCTCTGCATCGGGCTGGAAGAGGGCGGCACGATGCTGGCGCTGAAAAAGATCGGGCCGACGCGCCTGATCCGCAACGACTTCTACACGGCAGTCGAAACCGCCGAAAACCGGGGCGCCTCGGCCGAAGAACTAAAGGAGCTGCTGGGCCGCGGGCGTTCGAAGCGGGGCATTTTCGAGGGCGACCTCGCAGACGGGGAATTGGAGATCGGACAGATCGCGTCGCTGATCCGCGACCTGCCGCCGGCAGGCGAAATCGTCCGGCAAATCATCGGCGAATACAACGCCGGCGTGAAATCGCTCACGACTCTATAGCGGCCCTTCGGGGATAGGCGGGCCAGCGGAAAACAGCCGTCCCAACCGGGACAGTCTGCCGGAGAGACGCCGGGCGTACCGCCGCTACATGCCGAGCAGGACCAGCAGGGCGACCGTCAGAAACAGCGCCCAATGGCAGAGGCGCAGGTAACGGGTCTTCGCCGCGCGTTCATAACCCAGCGACACCAGCCAAAGCAGGAACCAGCCGCCGTAAGTCAGCAGCAGGAAGAGTTCCAGCTGGAAATTGCGGGGAATGGCTCCGAAGCCGAGCAGCAGCAGGAATACCGCTCCGAGGGCCAGATCCGCCGTAATCATCTGGACGCCGCACCGTCCCATCAGCCACGCTTCGTAGGCTTTGTCCGCGGCGGCGTTCCGGCTGGGACATGCTGCCGTATAGAAGCGGTTCCCCGAAACGACATGGACGAAGAACGCCGCGGTAAGCAGCGTCCCCGCCGCAATAAACCATCCGTTCATACACATTACATTTTGAGGTAAATTCCGTCGGGCATGTGCCGGAGCAGCCACGCCGCGATGCGCCAGCGGCGGGTGACGACCGCAACCCGTCTGCGGCGGCGGACCGCCCGCACGATCTGCCGGACGGCTTTTTCGACCGGCATCACCCAGAACAGACCGTCACCCTTGGCCATCGCCGTATCGACGAAGCCCGGACGGACGTCGGTGACGTAAAGCGGGAGTCTGGATTTCGCGGCGCGCTGCCGCAGTCCCTCGGCGTAGTTGATCTGATAGGCTTTCGAAGCGTTGTAGGCCGGAGCCGCTCCCCCGCCGCGCAGTCCGCCGACCGACGAGACGATGACCAGATGTCCGCCGCCCTGCCGCTCGAAACGGTTGTAGGCCCAGTCTGCGACCGCCGTCCAGCCCAGCACGTTGGTAAGGATGGCCGTCTCTTCCAGCGCGAAATCCAGCGAGGGATTCAGATCGCCCGTTCCGGCGCAGACCACGCACAAATCCATGCCGCCCAGCTCCCGGACCAGACATTCCAGCGCGGCGACTGTCTCGGCGGGCCGTGTCACGTCGGCGACGGCAAAGCGGTATGCAGCAGGATCGGACTGCGCGATCTCCTTCAACAGATTTTCCCGGCGGCCGACCAGCCCCACGGCATATCCCTGCGCCGCAAAGCACTCCGCAAGGCCGCGGCCGATGCCGGAAGTGGCACCGATGACAATAGCTCGTTTCATATGCGCAAAGATAGGACGCGGAAAGCGGAAAACACTTGATCCGAATCAAGAAATCACCGCACCCGGCGGCGAATGCGGCTCAGCGTTTCGGGACGCACGCCGAGAAACGAGGCCAGCTCCCGGAGCGGGACCAGTTCGAGCAGGCCGGGACAGCGTGCCAGCAGCGATTCGTAACGCTCCTGCGGAGTCGAGACGTACGATTGCAGCAGCCGTTCGTAAATCTCGGCCAGCATATGCTCGGCGACGGTGCGGCCCAACCGCTCGTGTGCAGCGTCGGTCCGGTAGAATTTTTCGAGCCGTTCGCCCGTCAGCGTCAGCACTCGGCTGTCGCACATCGCTTCGATACTCACCCACGCGGGGGCGTCGTTGCGCATCGAGATATAATCGCCGACAAACTCCCCGGCGAAAGCGTACCCGACGACATGTCGCTCGCCCGCTTCCGTGGCGTGCACATAGCGGAAAGCGCCCTCCTCGACCAATCCGCTGCGGCGGTTGCGGACCTGCTGGAACGAAAAACAGCCGTCCTTGGGGACGGAGAGGCTTTCACCCTCCCTGCGGAACAGCTCGGCAAGCGGCGCGAATTCGGCGGCCGATATGTAACGGTTGAAATCCATCGTCGGCAAAGATAAGTTTTTTTGCCGATTTTGCCGATCCGGACGAATTCGCTACCTTTACCCCCCGCGGATGGTGCACCCAGCCCGTCAAAAACGCAGTGTAACATGAAAAAACAAAAGATCACCCAGCAGGATTACCTCAAGGCCCACCGCAAGGCGAGCCGCGAGGAGGAAATCGCACGGCACGGCCGTCCGGCAAGGTTCCGGGCCGTCCACAAGTCGAAAAAAGCATACGATCGCAAACGCGAAAAGGCAGGTCTGAGAAACCTGCCTTTTTCAATCTATCCGCAAAAATTCGATATTCGTAATACCACCGCCTGCTTAAGAGCAGCATGAAACAGCCTGCAAAACCGCCTCTCTGGGAACCTCCCATCAAGATACGATAAAAAATTAGCCGCTGCAAATTCAATTTGCAGCGGCTATTGCTTCATTGTGGTACCACCAGTTTTAATCAGCGGTTCCGCTTCTTTCGTCATTTACCTGAAAAAAAGTTGTAAATGCCTGACGTTCAAATTAGGCGTTTGGAACTTTCATTTCTTTTTTATATATTCAAATCAATCGGGAACGGTAAAATTGTTTTACCTATGTTTTACCCCCTCATCCCGCAGAAATCCCACAAAAAAATAATATAACCAATTAAATTCATCGACGTATGAAAATTACTGCGAGCGCCGTATTACGGCAAGACAAAGTGAACGCGCACAATGAAGCGCCAGTCTGCATCCGAATTACCGCAGACAGAAAAACAACTTACAAAACTCTATTCCGCATACCGATTACAGATTGGGATGCAAAAAGCAAAGAAGTCAGAAAAACAGCGACAAATGCAGGTGTCTTAAATCTCAAATTAAAAACAGCATTGGCTGAATATACCAAAACAGCCTACATGTGCGACGTGGAAAATGCAGACGCCGGAATTACGGCAATCCGGGATAAAATACACCAAAGTTGCTCACTGGATTTATTTCAGTATGCCGAAACGTATGTACAACGGCTTGCAGAAGTCGGAAAGTTCGCGCACCATGCGAAAGTAAGCTCGACAATGGAACGGTTCCAAAAATTTATAGGCCGAACTACATTCCCGGTAAATGCACTTACGGAAAAAACATTGAAAGACTATGAATATCACTTAGCTACCGTTCGTAAGAATAAACCGAATACGATTACGGCAAACATGAAAATCATAGGAAAGCTCGTGAATGATCTTTACAAAGAGTACCGTTTGGACAATACACTCAATCCGTTCACCTATTATAAAAAACGTTATGTACCCGTAGAACGAGTGTTTTTGGACGAAACCGAAGTCGCGGCAATAGAAAACTTAAAAATAAGACCGACAAATTATCTGTATGACATACGGAACATATTTTTATTTGAAATCTATACCGGATTACGCATCTCGGATATTCTTACGTTGAAATGGAAAAATTTTGACGGGAAACGTCTTCATAAAACCATCAAGAAAACCAAAAAAACAATTCATCTGCCGCTACAAGACAAAGCGATTGAATTGATCGAGATACGGAAACGGTGTGTCTTACGGCGATTCGAAATAAATCCCGAAGATTATATTTTCCCTTATCTCGAATACGATTACGAACAAGTCCCGGCAAAAACAATATTCACAGCCATTTCAACAACGACAGCCCGCATAAACAAGGCATTGAAAAGAATCAAAGAAAAAGCCCAAATCGAAAAATCGTTTTCCACACATACCGGACGACATACATTTTCCGCAATTTTCTTATTGAAATGCAATGGAAATTACTATGCCTTAAAAGAATTTCTCGGACACCGCGATATGAAAACCACGCAAACTTATGCGCACATGCTCGACAAATCAAAAGACGATATTATCGAACAGTTAAACACTCCCACAAGCCATGAGGTTAGATGTTGATATTAAATCCGGATTTTTCACTTCGAGAGAAGTAGCAGACGGTTTGGGCATCAGCCTACGAACCTTAAAAAATTACAGAGACGAAGGGCGCATACAATATCACAAGTTCAGCCCACGTAGAATCGGCTATGCCAAACAGCATATTTGGGCGTTCCTGCAAACGACGCATTGCTCGTTTTACATGAAAGAACGCGCAAAAAAATTGTTGCAGGAAAGCATCGTCAAATATAACTCACCGGACTAAAATAAATCGTTCGGAACCAAGAAAATTACAAACCAAAGAGGTTGCATTAAGTCAACCTCTTTTTTGTATTTTATAAGGACCAAATTTTCGGGCTTTCAAAAGGCTATTTTACAAAACGCACAAAAAGACGTTTAATTTATTCATGTATAGTACATTATAGCGTTTTATTGAAATCAGGTTAACCGTAGCAACCAGTAGAAAAAGGGGTAAAAAGGCGGTTGTGTTTCAGTATAGACGTAATTGCAATAACAAGATGCCGGAATAACTATTCTAATTTTATCCGGATTCGCGGAAAGTAATTGCATTATATCTCTTATTGATAATAGTATATAATACGTGAACTACATGTATGCAAGTAAAAGGGTTTCTAAACCCGTGTCAACCTGTACTGCGGGTAACGGCTACGGAGGGCCGCAGGAAAGATAGCCCAGCTAACAGGTAGCAAATGCGGCTGGGAACGTTACCTTTCTAATTAAGATTACTTATGGATAATCTTATATACGTGTGTGTAGAATCTACCCAGCGAAAAGACTTTATTAAATTATTACGCGGCAATGGTTACGAAGATGTATCTATGAGCTATTCTCGTTCAGATAATATGCTCTTAGTAGATAATAAGCGCAAACATTTTATACGGCTACATGATTTTACTGGTTCCTGTTCAGATACATCCGCGGAAGACTTTACTGATTTATTCTTATAACTATGGCACATTTTATTTTTGTTCGGACCACTGACGTAAATAGCCGTGATTTATTTTGTGAGCGATTATGTAAAAATGGTTATAAGACTCGTTGGCCTTTAGTTGAAGTTCCTGCGGACCGATTGGTATTTCGTATATGCTATGAGGCAAAGACATTTGAATTATTTTTATACGCTTATGGGGATTGTTTATCCGTAGATGAATTTGAAGATTTATTTTTATGACTGTAAATGTAGATAACCACGAGCAATTAACTGATGTAGTTGGGTGGGTATACTTGACTAATAAGTGGAGCATAGGACAAACACGTATAATTATACATAATGTCGGGGATATTAGCTATACACAGTTAATTTCCGGAAACGTGCATTTAAGATTTCCTGTATTGGTAAGTATAGAACCCTCACGTGTATGGCTATACCGAGTAGAGGGTGTTCCCGAATTTCTCCCGGATTTGTCTTACGACGATTGGGACGACTTGTTTAACTAACTACGTAATTTTAAAATTGCGGCGGAGAAATTAAATTAGAATACTATGATAACTTTTGCGTGCCCTCTGGAAACATTACTCTGTGTACAAGACGACATAGAGGATTGCGGCTGGCTGTGTACTATTGATGATGGCAATGATGTGAAAGTAGTTACTGGCGAAGAACACGTATTAGTAACTATTCACTATGGCCTGAACGTATTAGAAACTATATCTTATCCCAATGCAGAAGAATGCCCCGATGGAAATTATTCCTTAGAGGACTTTCTTAAAGAACTGGAACTGGATTAGATTTCTGCTCGCGTGTCAGCAGAAAAGGACCCCCACCCCTTAAACGCAGGTTTGCGTGGGCGGGGATGCGGGTAGTCTGTATAGATAAGAACGGATTTCTGGAAATCCAGCCATTGTAATTTTTTCTTGCAGTCCCGCAGAAAATTTCTAACTTTGTTTTCAGAACCAATTAAAATTACAATAAACAGAGATATTTAAAATAACTGACATATTAATATAAAGCGTTAGCTTATATTCTTGTTTCTGAAAATCGCCAATTTAAAGGAACTCCCAAGGGTAAAAGTTGATGCTCACGTTGTATTCCAGCGTGGGCTTTTACTTATTTGGGAGTAAGGTGTTTGGCGATACCTCAGAAACAAATAAACTTAAAGGTCCACGTTTTTTATGCCTACACCCGAACAATTTCAAACTTCTATAAAACGAATAAAGTTTCTTGTCGAAAACGACAAGCGACAAGAGTGTATTGCCCTGCAAAATCTATTATGTCAATTCAAGGATAGTGTCGCTAAAATACGATTGCACTATCAAAGAGTTATTGAAACATATCAACGGGATATAATTCCTTTTCTCCAATCACATTCTTATTTGGCATCAGATTCAGTTTTGTCCATCATAGATAAAGAATATTGGGAAACCTATCATTCCAAAATATTAGCACAAATATGGAATTGCTCACGCAGTAAAATCCTTTGCCACTTTATGCGCTTTATTGGTGCGGATGAAATTGCTCATTTAATTACACAAAGCGAATATAAAGTAAAGACAGAATTACCGCTAACCAAAAGTCGGAATAAAACACGTAATGGGAAACGTATCGATATTTTAATAACGGATAATAAAAGTTGGGTAATTATTATAGAGAATAAAATCAATGCCCAGGTATCGAAACATGGCAGGGAGGATTCCCAATTAGCACGCTATCGAAAGTGGGTCGAAGAAAAATATCCGGCATCACACTTTAAGCAATGTTTCGTTTTATTGAGTTTGCGGAACAATCGTCGACAATGCGAAAAGGATTGGATATACTGCGATTATCTCACCTTATTCAAAGGGTTATTAAATTGCGGCTATCGTGATCGGATTATTGAAGACTATTTAGCAACTCTCTATAAACTCTTACCAATAAATTTACAAATTACTCCTTGTCTGTGTGATATAAAGCGAATAGAAAAACTGATAATACCATGAAGACCCAATTAACAAAATTGCACAAGCAATGCCTTGTAGATTTGCCGATGCTTATTGACGTAATGGCAGAAACGATAAACCAAATGCACGCCATTTTAGGGGACTACTACGAGGATTATTGTTTGTTGCTGAACAATCACTTTATTCCGAAATCGAAAGCGAGATATGATGTTGTCCCCAATGATTGGGTCGTTGAATGTTTCGAGAAAATGCCGTTGGAAAGGTCGGTATATGTCGGTTATACTATCGAATTATGCGAGACGAAAGCGCGTAACCCTCATACGTTCGTAATTGAGATTGCATATAATCTGGATGAAAAGGAACATGCTATTTATTTTTTAATAGAAGATCAATCGAAAGAAATAGATTTATCCGGTTTAATATCGGATTTACAATCGACAGATGAGTATCTGTATGGTATTGAGCCAACCCGGTTATATGTAGAGATTTCTGTGGATGAAACGTTGAGCGATGAAAAAATCCATAAATGTTCTGAATTATTTAAAGACAAAATCTTATATCCAATCATAACTACCCTTAAATAAATATGGAAAACATACAGATTGACTTAAATGTCAGGGAAGACAAACCGGCATTTAACATTGACAGACTGTTAAGTATTCATCAATCCTATTCGCTGGAAGGAATTAAGCGATTAAATGTTGAAATGCTTAAAGCGCAGTATGCGCAATGTGAACAGCTGACCCAATTACAGAAGCAAATCGACCAAGGGAATAAAATTTCCATGCAAATCTTACGTAACCAAATACGTGAGATTGAAAACAGAGAGCGACAAAAGTTTTATAAAGCAATGGTTTTTAACCTTGCCATATTTTGCGATCATATCGAAAAAATAGAACCCATTACATTAAGGGCATTTATTTTACCGATGTATGCTACTTATATTGAAGGGGCCGCAAAAGATGCTATGGAACATTTGGAAGAAATACCCGATAAAACACATTGTCAATCTATTTTAGACCATCTGCAAAAGATTACAGCAGAAGTGGCAACCTGCTTGCCGGAATATCAGCAAAGCGGTTTTGCCCAACTGGTGCCTTTGAAAGCGCAATTAGAACAGGATCGGGACGTGTTGGAACAAGAATTTGAAGAAGAAAAAAAGCAAATTGAAGCTCCTCTTATCAAGGTTGTACAACGTGCTGACACACCAAGCAAACATCGCACGTCTGTATGGATTTGGGGACTATTGACTATTCTATTTCTAATTGTGTTCTTTCCTGTGGGTGTTATATTTGGCTGTCTGTTTTTTCGGGAACTTAACAAATCAAATAGGAGCAAAGAACAAGTGACAACGGCCAAACCTCAATATGAGAATTTGGAAAACGTGAGAGCGGCAAAAACTGAATGTATGAATACCTATCTTGCGAAAGTGCAGAAATTGGAACAAGAGCATCCGTATACCCATACACTTACACAATTATCTGCCCAATATCCCCACTGGCAACAAGAATTAGAAACTGTATACGAATTGTTTCTTAAATTCACCAAGGGAATAACCGATAGTAATTCTTCTCCTAAACAATATGATTCTTTATTTGTAGAAGTAGCACGTACAGCAGTGGCACAAGGAACAATATCTGCTCCATCTATTCAACGCATGTTCGAAGTTAATTCTAATCGCGCAAGACGAATTATGGAACAACTCGAAAATTCCGGTATTATTGGACCACAAATCGGGACTGCTCCACGAGAAATAATGTATAGAAGTATTCCATTGCTCGAATCGAAATTAGCAAAATTGGGGTTTGAACAATATGATTCATTATTTGTAGAAGCTGCACGTACAGCAGTGACACAAGGAACAATATCTGTTACATCTATTCTACGAACATTCGAAATTGGTGTTAATCGTGCAGAGCGAATCATGGAACAATTAGAAAAATCCGGCATTATTGGACGGCAAATCGGGACTACTCCACGAGAAATAATGTATAGCAGTATTCCATCACTTGAATTAAAATTAAAAAAACTTGGTGTAATTGAATAAATGGAAAACGGAGGTTAAAGCCTCCGTTTTTTATTTCAGTCTCTCAAAGTTCTGTAATTACAATTATCGAACGTTGAAAAGGTGTTGTCAAACTTTTATTTTGGCGTAATTAGATAAATGTCGGTTTGTTGCAGGCAATGCAATTTTAAATTATTATATTTGATAAAACTTAATATATTATGTTATGCGGGTATCAAAAATTAATATTCATGGATTTAGAGGCTTCAATTCAAAAGGAGTATCTATTAGTGTAGATAAAAGACTAAATGCCTTTATTGGTTTAAATAGTAGTGGAAAAACAGCGGCATTAGAAGCTTTACGAAAGTTATTTGGGATTACAAATGCAGAGCGAAATATAAACAAACAGGATTTTCATGTTACATGTGAAGACGATGATAAGGTTCGTGAGCGAAAATTATCAATTGAGGCTAGATTAGAATTTGATGAATCGGAAACAGATGCTATTCCTCATTTTTTCTCATCTATGGTTGTAGATGAGGAAGGGAAAAATCCATATATAAGGATCTTATTGGAAAGTGTATGGACAAAAAATGATCTTGCAGAAGAAGGAGACATTGATACTAAATTGTATTTTATCAATGTGCCTGAATCTGAAGGTTGTCCTGATGAATCAAAACACGCCTTTCCAAAGCATTTGCGAGGATTAATTCAGGCATTTTATGTCCCGGCAATACGCAGACCGTCGGAGCAAATGCGGTATATTTCCGGCTCTATTCTATATCGTGTTTTAAGTTCCATGAAATTCAGCGATGAGTTTAAAGCCAATTATAAAAACAAAATAACTGAACTTAATGGTTTATTTCAGGGTATTGCTGAATTTTCAACAATAGAAACAACTTTATCTGGTGTATGGTCTGAATTTCATAAAGATGAACGCTATAAAGATATTTCTTTATCTTTTGGAACCAGTGAAATAGAATCAATATTGCAAAAGTTAGAAATATCATTTCGTCCAACAGAAATAAATAGGCCTTATCAAATAGATGAGTTAGGAGAAGGATACAGGTCTTTATTCTATTTTACCCTTGTTTGTACCCTTTTAAAGATAGAAAAAGAGATTGATGATGAAGACCGGGTTAAGCCATTGCTTACAATTCTTGCAATAGAAGAGCCTGAAAATCATATTGCCCCTCAATTGCTTGGACGTGTTATTAAGATTCTAACTTCTATATCAAAACAGGATAAAGCACAAGTATTCTTGTCTTCGCATACTCCTGCAATAATCAAAAGACTTGATCCTGAATCCATATTTCATTTTCGAATAAACGAGGATTATGCGACTGAAATTAATAGGGTCTGTCTCCCGACCGATACTGAAGATGCATACAAATATGTAAAAGAAGCGGTGAAAAATTATCCTGAAATTTACTTCGCAAGATTAGTCGTTATTGGCGAAGGAGACAGCGAGCATCTCATATTCAATCGGTTAATGGAAGTATATGATAAAGATTTCGATGACAATATAATATCGTTTGCTCCATTAGGACACCGATTTGTCAATCATATTTGGAAGTTATTGTCCTCTCTTCATATCCCCTATATTACTCTACTTGATTTAGATGTTGGTCGAGACGGCGGAGGTTGGGGGAGAATAAAATATGCTTTGCAACAACTTATACACCTCGGCATTGACAGGAATACGTTACTTACCCTCAGAGATGGAACGATTCTAACAGATGAAAATTTTGATAAGATGCATACCTGGATATATGAAAATAATAAATTGGATGCCTTGATGTGGTGGGTTGATCGTCTGAAAGAATATGATATTCTTTACTCATCACCATTGGATATTGATTATTTAATGCTTGAACATTATCCCAAGATTTACAAAAAAGCAATCCCTGAAAATGGAGGTCCAAGAATCCCTAAAAAAAATGAGGACCCAGAAAAATTTGCGACAAAAGTTGAAAATGCAGTAGTAGCTACTTTGAAATCGGAAAATGCTAAAGGAGAAACATATACTGAGACGCAAAGAGAATTGATGATTTGGTATAATTATCATTTCCTTGGCAGAGGCAAGCCTGTAACTCATATGAATGCTTTGGCTTTGATGGATAATGAAAAGATAAAAGAAAATATGCCTCCTGTTTTAGTAGAAATATTTGATAAAATAGGGAAAATACTTCATAAAAAATGAAATACAAAACAGTCGATGAGTGGATTCCTGCAGACGGATTTATTTTAGAGCCGAAGGCGATAGATACAGTAAAATCCGAACAAAACGTATTGGTTATTGCCGGGCCGGGGGCAGGTAAAACAGAGCTTTTAGCTCAACGAGCTTGTTTTTTACTGGAAACGAATAAATGTCCATATCCCCAAAAAATACTAGCCATTAGTTTCAAACGCGATGCTGCATATAATTTAAAAGAGCGTGTCATTAAGCGGTGTGGACGTGATCTCGCTCTGCGATTCGAGTCCATGACATTTGATGCTTTTGCTAAAAATATAGTGGATAGATTCCGTAAAGGCTTGCCGGATAGTTATGCGATTAACAGTGAATATAAGATAATATTTAAAGAGCAAGATGTATTTGATATTTTTGAAAGTATTGATCGAGATTATCGATCAAGTCATACCGATAAACAAATTTTGGATGAGTATTACGGCAAATTACCTCTATCACAGGATAGCATTCATTATCGTGTTTGGACGCGTCTATTAGGAGGGGTAAAATCATTTCTCACATTTAAAATGGTGATGCGTTTAGCAGAACTTATCATGAATGCCAATCCAAAAATTCGAGAATATTTAAAAGAAACATACAGTCATATTTTTCTGGATGAATTTCAAGATACGACAACTTTACAATATGAGTTTTTGAATACATGTTTTGGGGATAGTCATGCTGTACTAACTGCTGTAGGAGATGACAAACAACGAATCATGCTTTGGGCAGGGGCGTTACCAGAGATATTCGATAAATTTATTAAAGATTACGATGCAAGTCAATGTTCTCTTCAAATGAATTTTAGATCCGCTCCAAATTTAGTGGAACTCCAAAACTATTTGATTGCAAATTTACTACGAAGAGAAGATCTTGTAATATGTAATCCGAACTGGAATAAGGGTGACGGTGAAGCATATTTTTGTTTTTTCAAGAATCCACAGCAGGAGATGGAATATCTCTATTCTAATGTTAAACGATGGATAAATGATGAAAATATTAATCCCCGAGAGATTTGTATTTTAGTCAAACAGCAATTGCAAAAATATGCAGGGGAATTAATTAATTATTTCAATGAAAATAAAATTGCGGCACGAGATGAAAGCAAGTATCAGGATTTACTAACCGAAGAGGTCATTCTATTTATTGTAAATTTCTTATATTTAATAGATAGCAACAAAGCTATTGATTCAAAAAGTTATGTTTTAAACTTTTTAAGTAATATCAACTCGTCTTATTCTGATAAAGAGGTTTTTGCTGAAGAAATCAAATTACATAAGTTTATAGAGAGAATGCGCTCTTCCTTTCAAGAAGATTTTACAAGATGCATTGAGAGTATAGTTGATAATATAATTGATTTTGCTGGAGTGGATAAGATAAAGTCCTTATATCCTGCATACAAGAACAAACAGTATTTTGCCGAAACAATTGCCTCTTTCGCTCAGCTATTAAAAGAAAAAGCCGAAGGCATTATGAACTTGAAGGCAATTTTAGATATTATAACCGGGGTGGGGGTGATTCCGATAATGACTATACATAAAAGTAAGGGATTGGAATACCATACGGTCATATTTATGGGCCTAGAAGATGGTGCATTTTGGAGCTATGATAAGCAACCAGATGAAGACAAATGTGCATTTTTTGTAGCTTTATCAAGAGCAAAAGAGCGTGTCGTATTTACATTTAGTCAAGAACGAAATGGACGGTGGCAACGCTTGCAAAAAATAGATGAATTATTTAAAAGTTTAATTGACTCAAAGAAGGTGGTTGTCCAAGATTTAAGAAAAGAATAGGTGCGTTTTCTATTCTTCTTATAAAGAATAAAGCCATTCCATCTCCCACGCCGTTGCCTGAACAAAATCGACATCCTTGCGGTAACCTGCGAGGATGTCTGCTTTTGTACGGTGTAGGAAATCGTCGATATTCGCGCGTTTCGTGCGCATGGTGCTACAACTTCCGAAATAAACGATCCGATGCGCTAAAAACCCCTCCAAAACGTCCGCAATCTCGCGTAACGTCACGAGGTCCCGCCCGATCCGTATTTTATTCGGTCTGCCGTGAAAGGCAATGTATAAAATCGTATAATTCCGGTAACGCTCGAACGTGTATTGCCGCAGGTATTCGAAGAACTCTTCCCGCGTGTTGCATTTGCGGTAAATGTATTTTATCCCTGCGGCATCTCGCAATATGTCGAGCATCGGACGCACGCTTTGTCTGCACCGCGGGTTCGTTCTCCAATTCCCCTCCAAACAATAGATATTCCGGGGTGGTTGCTTCTTCATATCCGTATCTCTTTAAAGACTTCGTAAAACCGGGGTAAATCCTGCTCGCGGATAATCTCGTCGTTGTAAACTTCGAGCATCTGAATACTCCGGTGACGACTGTATTTCGACACCATCAATAATTCCCCTTTATAGGATTTGATTAGCTTGGTAATAAAAAAATGACGGAAGCCATGCGTGCTTCCGTCGATCTCCAACTCTGCGAATACCCGTTTTATGATCTCCCGGACCGATTTGGTCGTAAGCCTTTCGCCCCGGCAATGGTTGCTGTCACTGCGGAACAATGCACCGCTTCGGAATCGGTACCGATTCAGATATTCCCGTAGCACCCGGACCGTCGAGGGGTGCAAATGAATCGGCTCCTTATCGTCCCGGCCTTTGCCGCGGATCAATGCGGTCTTGTCCCGCAGGTCAATATCCCCGACATCCAACCGGACGACCTCGATCTGCCGAAGCCCTTGAAACAAAAAGAGAGCGACAAGCGCTCTCAATCTCAAATTTTGTGGTGTAGGCGGTAAGTCGGAACAATACCGTTGTAACTTTCCGATGTCGGCATCCTGCAAGCCCTCTTTGCGGTGCAGTCGGCTCTGCGTGAATCCGCGGACATGATCCGTAATTTTCTGCGGAATCAAATTCAACCGATGCAACCCGTCCAAAAAGATTTTCGCCGCAATCAGGTATTTGTTTTTGGTCGATACGCTGAATGTGTCGATACCAGCTAAATACCGTTTATAATCCAAATAAGAATTGCGGTTGATGCCGTGTGTTTCCGCATACCGAATAAAATGCGTGATCCGCACCCGGTATTCGTTGCGTGTTGCATCCGTGACATCCAGTGCGCCGAATACCTCGTTTTTCAGTAATTCCAACCGATTTGACCGAATAATCTCGTTTGTCATGTAGTTTTTAGTGATTTGTTACCGTAAAACTACAAAATAAATTCTATATTTACAAATATAAGCATTTGATTAATAGGCATTTAGAAATAATCAACTGTTTTACTATGTTTTACCTCAGACAAAGAAAAAACGTTGTAAGTTATTCACCTACAACGTTCTATTCAATCTTAAAAGTGGTACCACCAGGAATCGAACCGGGGACACAAGGATTTTCAGTCCTTTGCTCTACCAACTGAGCTATGGCACCATCCGCTCTAAATAGCACTGCTATTCAGCGATTTACGCATAGCCCGTTCGCCCCTTGATTCTGTCTTTTCGTTGCGGTTTAACTGATGGTTTAACTCTCAATTCAACCGAGAAAATTAATAAATAGTTGATTATATGGTAAATAGTTCAATTAACAATAACACAAGCCAACCAATATAAAGATTAAATTATAGCTGAATATTGGGCAGAAAAACGGCGGAAAATTTTCCCCTCCTGCCGCTTTCCCGTTTTCAGCAATTTTCAGTAGCTTTGATTTCTATAAATAAAAAATCCCCGACCGCATGGCCGAGGATATATCTTGTTATATAAACTGCTCTAAATATTTCTCCTTAAACCCAGCTAACGGAAATTTGAAATCTCTTTGCCCGCCCTCTGTTGTCGTGTAGTTGACAATAACCGTATCGTTTTTTATATGTAATTCGAATAGGTTTACTTGGTCATTTCTTCATTCAAGGATATTAGGCATTAGAAGCAATATTTCTGCACTGGAATCTGTCAATGCGCATTTTATCTGTACCGTTATATGTCCCCGTTTCTGAAAGGTTAGAGTTACGAGTGCATTTTTGTCCGTATCGTCAGGCATGATATACATAAAATCGCTGGGCGTAAATTCATTGGGATTGCGTGATACGACTAAACACATCCCGTAAAAGCTATCATAGGCAACGACTTTTCAAATCATCATGCGTTGTTCATCACCGCCCTGTTTTCATTCTGTTTTTGGTGTTTTTCTTTTCATTTTAGCTAAAATTATATTGTTAAATAAATCTTTGATTATGATATAAATATACGAAAAATTTGTGACTTATGCAAGTAAAAAAGAAAGGACAAACTTGTGCAGAGGGTCTATAAGTTAACCCTTTGGCACAAGTCTGTCCTAAAAAATCGAATCAGTTATTATTTTTCTACAAAGAATCCTTTTTTAGTCCTTTGGCCAATATCACACAAATACTGCCCGATATATACATGACTATTCGTGCCATTTGTCCAAAATCTTCTTGTTCATCTGACATACTAAAATCCTCTCGTATCTGTTCATAAGATTTCCATTGTCCGTTCGTCATATTCATATCGACAAATGCGATGCTGGTTGTCATGTTGTTAGCATTTCGTGTAAAATCCGCATATTTACTTTCCCAAAGTATGTCTGTCTTATGATGCAGTTCAACCAATAATGATTCTATCTTATTATCGAAAAGTGTCTGGGCAAAACATTCCCAACCGAATGCAAACAACAATAAAGACAGTCCAATAATTTCTAATTTCTTTGCCATATCTAAAAATCTTTCTCCTGCCATGTCGAAACACAGCAGGAGAATAGTTTAACATTTATTCATCTAATCCTGTAATGCTTGCAAAACGTTTCCATTCAGTTGCATTTTTATATGCGTCAATATTTTCTGACGCTACTTTAAGTACAGAATTAGAATTTATGAGGGAGAATGCATTATTGCCACATGTCGGAGGTATTTTCGTTCCAATCTTAAATAGTGTTAAATTATTGCAGTCATAAAAAGCCGCTTCTCCAATAGTCGCAATTTGGGTGCAATTTTGGGCGTCAAATCTTTGTAATGCAGTACATTTTGAAAATGCTCCATAATACATTCGTATATTTCCAAAATCTGTTCCTCCATTAATAATTTGCAACTGTGAACCACTTTCAACAAAAACATCCGTAAGGGATGTACATTCATAAAATGCTCCCGCATCTATAACTTTTACACTGGCTGGAATGTCAATAGAAATTAACGCAGAACAATGTGCAAAACATCCATAACAAAAACCCTCTATATATCCACCTCCTAATCGTGTTAATTTGGAACCTTTTTCAAATGTTATAGACGTCAATTTCTTGCAATTGCGAAATGCACAGGCATCAATTACTTCTACACTTGCAGGAATTTCAATTGTGGATAAATTTTTACAAGACATAAAAGTTCCATTGCAATTAGCGATTCCAACAGATGTGCTTTCTTCATAACTTCCTGTAATTGCTTTTAATTTGGAACCTTTATCAAATGTTAAGTCCGTTAATTGCATACATAATTCAAATGCACTGTTGCCAATAGATTCTATATTTGCAGGAATATGTATTTTGGCAATCGATTCGCAATAATAAAATGCCTTTTTTCCAATTGAAATAAGATTATTAGGTAATTTTATTGTCAATAATTCTTTGCACATACTAAATGCACTATCAGGAATTGATGTTATGCCAGTAAAATATTGCAATTCATTAAATGCAAATATTCCTTTTCCGCTGAACTCTATACCAATCGTTGTTACGGTTGCGGCTTCTTCGTATGACAGTTCTCCATCTCCATTTGCATCCCAATTAGCAATGCATATAGCCTTTACCTTTGCATCTTCAAATTGAATTATATTTGAGTCTACTGATTGCCACGTTTTTGAAATAGTGATTATCGTTCCATCCGCCAGTTCAAAATAAACATTGTTTTCGTCCTGCGTAATTTTGATACTGTCACCGTCTTTGCCATCTGTTCCATCTTCCCCTGTAGCCTTGCCCAACTGTGTCCAGTTCGTTCCGTTGTCATAGGAAATGTACCAATAGCCGTCACGAATTTCGAGTTTAGGAGTAACACCGTCTGTTCCATCCGAACCGTCGCTGCCATCTGTCCCCTGTGCCTTGATTTTTTGTCCGTCCACAATGATAAATTCACCGTTCAGCGTCCAATAATAGATGCCGTCCCCGTCTTTCTTCACACCGATAACGGGAGTGTTTCCATCGACGCCATCCGCACCATCTTTACCGTTGTAAATTACAATCGGGTTGCTCTTGGCGAATTTAATCGTATAGCCTACCACCTTGCCGTTCTCGGTCAGCGGGTCTACACTCGTGATATAATCGTTGTTTTGGAGTGCTGTTACAATCGTTTGCAATGCCGAAAGATTGGTATTCGTTTCGTTGCAAAGACGCTGTAAGGCTTCAAAAGCAGACCATGTAGGCAATTTGATTTGCGTGCCGTCAGCCAATGTAAAGATTACATAGTCGGTGCTGGTTTTATAATCCACTTTTGTAAACATCGAATCTCCACCAATGCCGTCCTCTCCGTCTTTACCATCTTCACCCGTTGCTTTGCCTAACTGCGACCAGTTTGTTCCGTTGTCATAGGAAATCCACCAATAGCCCTCTCGGATTTCGAGTTTGGGAGTAACTCCGTCCGTTCCATTCGTTCCATCTGAACCATCTGCGCCGTCTTTACCGTCTGTCCCTTCGGCTTTAATCTTATCGCCGTTTTCGTCGGTCAGCCAGTCGCCGTTCAAAGTCCAATAATAAACGCCATCCGCATCTTGTTTGACACCGATAGCGGGAGTTGTTCCGTCTTTGCCGTTCGTTCCATCTTCACCGTCCTGCCCGTCTTTACCGTGGTAAATGGTAATCGGATTGCCTTTACTGAAAGTAATTGTATAACCGATTTCCTTACCGTCTTTCATAAGGGGTGTAGTCCCTGTAATATAGTCGTTATTCTGTAATGCTGTTACGATAGTCTGCAACGATGAAATATTCGTATTCATCTGCTTGCAGAGTTCCTCTAATTTTGTGACACGGTTTTCCAATCCGTGAACGCTGTTCCAAATGTCATCATCATCGTATTTGCACGATGTGAACGAAACCACCGCAAGTAATGCGGCAAAGGCCAATAGTTTTTTCATAACGATAATATTTAAGTAAAACAAGTGACGCACGTTTACCGTATCAACTCCTACTGCGGTGGGTTATATGCAAAAAGAAAGTGTGGAGTTGTTCGTTATCTGTACCGAGGTTCTGACAAAACCCAAAGACGAATAAGAAACAATACCCCACACCGAATAGAATATATCAGATGATATATGCCTATATGCGGTGATGAGCGTTGTCGTTATCCTCGTCTTTGTAGAAACTGTCAGATTTCGGTACAAGGATTAGCGAAACACTTTCACTAAACTAATATGTTACCGCCCATTAGGACGATGCCACAAAGTTAGAAAATGTTTCTTAATACGCAACACTCGTGGGGTATTGTAGTTACAAAGAACGCGCTAAAGTTTCAGAAAATCAAGATTGATGTTCTAAAAAGTTCTTCATTGGTTGGGGTATTTCATTATAAAGCATAAGCCGACATATTCCCTTTAATAGTGAGTTGCAAATTATTCCAACCCTCAATTATTGAGAATATGCCGACTTAAAATCTGTTTTGACGGTTTGGTAATGGCTGTAAGGATTACAAGCAGCCGATAATCAGCCGACCGACCAACCGAGTATATAGAGTGTTCCGCACGTTATTCTGCGGCTATCTTTTGTATAACGCTGTCCATACAGATAGACTGTCCGCTGGCTAATCGTCCCCACCAACAGCAACCGTATTCGTCGATAATAACCTCTCCCTCGCGTTTCAGCCGTTCGGCCAGCCACGAATCAATCAGCCACCATTCCATGACATCACCCACAAAGGGATAGACATATTCTTCGGGAAGCAAGTTTTTGTTGAGCATTTCATCTACGACTGCGGTTTGATTCGTCAATACGCAGTTCTCCACCAATCGCTGTGCTGTCATTGGATTCCCTGTTGAGCGGCTATATTGCGTAACCATTGATTAGCAAAGGTTGTATGGCTGGCCTGCAATCGAGGATTCAACGCTATTCCATCTTCCGACCATCTGACGCTATTTTCCTCGATACCGCAATAGTCGTTGCGATAATAGTACGGAATGAATTGCCGAGTGTCTTTGTGCAGGGCAAACAACATTTCGGGGTCTCGCATGGCATCGCCGTTTTGCTGTCCGTAATGAGCCAGCGAAAAAAAGTCGTACTTGTCGATACGGCCGATTAGTTCAAGATAGACGGGCATATAAGTACCGTCCGAGTTGTCGATTTTGGTTGTCTGTAAAGCTAACATGCTACGGAAAATCTCCGCCGCTCTCCTGTCAAGTGTTTTCATATCTGAAAAGGTTTTACATTCGACAATAGGGAGGGGCTTTAGTATAGAGTAGGCGTGTGTGCAGGGGATATATATTATTTCACAATCAACCTCTTTCTAACAATGGTCATACAGGCCGTTGTCTTGCCGTTTATTTTGGGTGCTGTTTCCTTTATCTCGTATCACTTGGCGAGGTCTGCGGCCTTTGCCGTCTTTTGAATCCCCAAATCATCGTATATTCGTTGCAGTTCCGATTTGGCCTTGCTCTTGGGAATGAGTGTCTGTTTAGGAAACACCGTATCTATCATCTTCACGATTTTATACTCGCTCGGCAGTCGCATTTGTTTCGTCAACTCCCGACGGATATTTCCGACATGATATTTCAATGCCTGCACTTTGGCCGTTCCCAATTCGTCGTATGCCTGCTTTACCAACGGATATTTAATAGCAATTCGGGCGCATAGTTCCTCGTGATTGTCCAGCGAGAAAAACGGGCGGGTCGTTTTCAGTCGGCGGTATTCATCGAACAGTTCCTTAAATGTGACCCGTGCATTGGCGTTGCTCTCTATCTTCTCTATAATCTCGCTGAACGTGTGTCGCGTTATCGTGTAGCCGTTTCGTTGCAATTCGCTTGTAAGGTTTACATAAGTCCTGTAAATATGGCGGCATATCTTGAAATTCACGATGTCCATATTGGCGAGGTTCTTATCCACCACCAAACGGCAATCTTCTATCCTTACATATTGCTCGTTGATATAGGGGATTTTCGACAGCGTTTTGATACGGCTCTTTTCGGGCAGGGCGTTGATGTCTGCGGCGTATTGCTCGGCTTCGGCAAGGACGCTCTTTGTAGATGCTACAAACTCGTCGAGCGTTACCTCTCGGCTGTATTTCGTCGTGGAATAGACATGAATAATCTCGCCCTTGTATTTGGAATTCCGCAGGCGTCCGCAAATCTGCGTGAACAGCGTGGAAATATCCAACAGCGTGTGGGACTTGTTGCCGTCGCTGACGATGAATGTCACGCCGTTCTCGTCGTAAAGGTCGCACCCCTCGAAGCAGGTCGAGGTGTAAAAGTTTATCTTCCTCACGGGGTCTGACGGCTGGCCGATGGGATAATCTTTGCCTAACTTGCGCTGGTTATTCTCGCTGTTCTCTCCGCTGGTAGAGCAAACCACCTTAACCTTGTCGGGAGTGAGTTTCGCAAGGTCGATTACCTTTGCGATAAACTCCACGCTGTTGACGAAGATATGCAGGTTGTGTTCCAATCGGCTGTCTAACACCTTGCGGCACTCTTTGACGATATAGTGGGCAGGTTTGGATGTCTGACGGGAACGGATATTGACTTCGATTAGATGCGGTCAGTTGATTTCGCAGATGGGCAGGTGCTTCAACTCCTCTAAAACATACTCCCGCTCGATAGGGGTTGCGGTCATGTAAGTCGCCCTCTCGAATTTGGCGGCTTCTGCCAGCAGGTTTTTAATGGCAGTATGACGGAACGAATAGGAGTTGAACAGTACATGTCATTCGTCCACCAATAGGAACAGTTCTTTGTAAGGGTCAAGACCTGCGGATTGCAACGCCTTAATGGTTCGCGGCAGGGAATCATAGGTAACGGCAATCTTTAAGGGAGAATGGCTCTGTGTATAGTCGATGATGTCCTGCTCGCCGATACCCTCGTAAACGCCCAGCACGGAAATAGCATCCTTGCGATAAATGGTCTTGTTCTTTACCAATGCCACATAAGGCATGGCGATAAGGGTAGGAATATTGTTGCGGATAGCCAATTCGGTAGCACCGCAACCTGTCTGTTTCTTGTTAAATAAACAGTTGGCGGGAATCTCCGTCAGAAAGTCTGACAAGTAAGTTGCCCCAGCGGGAGCGTCGATAGTTGAACTTCGTTCTTCGTTTCCTACACTCGGCATAGCCTGCAAGCAGTCTTTGCCCTCGTTAATCGGAAACGTTCAATGTTGATTTGTATTCATATTTGTAAATGTGTTGTTATTCATAATATCTCTTTATCTGAAATCTTCCATATTTTTTAATCTTGAAACTATACTTATAAAGGAAAAATCCATTTCGTACTCAAAAAATGTGGAAATAAAGTGCAAAGACAAGGACAGCATTATTACTGTCCTTATCCATTTGTAAGCCTATTTTCTATGGAAGCAAAAAGAATTTCCCTATCTCGGATTTGCTATTACAAATATAGTAAAAATCTTTAATAAATACAAGTTTAGAAACGGGTATTTACAGAATATTTTGCGCAAAAAAGGGGATTTTTCGGGTAGCAATCAAACGCTGAATCAAATATCGTCAACGCTTATATAAACCCTAAAAACATTGTATTCATCAGTAATATTAGCATGAAAACATAGTTTTCGAGTGTAATATTAGTAAAAATACAGTGTAGTTGACCGTAACAATTACGGTGAATGACATTGCATCGACCGTTACTTTTACACTCTGTGCAATGTCGAATTTACTAATAGTTAGTAAATCGTATAAATTGATTTTAGTAAAAATAGTATTTTTAATTGCATTTTTTCTTGCTTAAATAGACACTATTTTATATTTTTGACGCCCGAAAGTTCTTTGAAAATCATTGCCTTCAACAGCAATATATGGTATCCCGTATCCTGCGCGGGATGAAACAACAAATCAGCAGGTGTTTTATTACTCCAATAAAAACATTTTTTATGAACGGAAAAAATCCCGAATTGACTGTTGAAGCGAAGGTTGCAACCAAGAAAAACGCTGGCAAAGGCCGCATGCCCAAATCGCCCGTTTGGAAAGTCCTTGACGATGCACGGAAGAAATTCAATGCACAAATCGTTAAGAGTACGAGTGTCAAACGTGAGTGCATTAAGGCTTGCATCAGCAAGTATTATGCAGACGATTTGCGGTTTTGGCTTGATTTATTGAGCCAAAGCGAAAAATTGCTGCTTGATTCCATGCGTTTTAACAAGGCTTGCGACAACCTCGGACTTGCCCCCAAAACCGTAGCCCAACATATATTGTTCGAGAGCGAAAAGACGGCCAAAAGGGTTTTGACTGAGGGAGTGGAAGCTGTCCTCGGAGAGCGGGTGAAGATGTTCACAGAACCGCTTTATGTGGATGAGAAGAAACTCTATGCCAACAGTAGTTCCAATGTGCAGGAGACGCCGAGCGAAGCAAACGCGACGTCTGGTTCGGCGGTAACTGCGGCTTAACATTGCTGGGATTCCGAGACACGTTTAGTCTTGGACGTTCATTGCTTCGTTTCCATGATGGGAACGCAGACGCAAAAAAAACATTTAGAGGGGTGGCAATCCACAAGTGGAGACCGTGGAATTGCGCCCCTCGCTTTTTTGTCTTTATCAAAGTAGATTCTGCATAGCCGCGTCGATTTGGCTATTCTCAAAGCTATCCAAGTAAATCTGTGTAACCTTTTCCGAACTATGCCCTAACGATTCACAAATTATCGACGTGCTAACGCCCTCACGTTTCAATACGGTAGCAAAGCTATGCCGCGAAACATAGGTTGTTAAGTCGATAGGTATTTCTAACTCTTTTCCTACCTCCTTTAACCGTTCGTTCACTTTGGAAATGACTTTGTGAACTCGATTGCGTTGCTGTTGCTCGGTCTTATGAAACGCTGAAAGAATGGGAAACAAAAAGAGCGCACCATCTTGTCGGTAACGCTCTATAATCTCCTGTGCTTTGGGCTGTAAAGGTAGCCTTATCAATTTATGCGTTTTTCGTCGGGTGTAGATTAGCCGCCCGTCCACAATATTATCGGTTTTAAGATAGGCTATGTCCACGAAATTAATCCCACCCATAAAGTAACCGAACGCAAACAAATCGACTGCAAATTGCCTATAGAAATCATTACTGCGGTATTCTATAATCCGCATAATGTCTGCCTTACTTATGGCTCGCTTTGCCGTCGCTTGGTGCAGTTTGGAAACCTTGTAGGATTTGAACGGGTAATAATCCGCTTTCACACACTTTTCCTCAATGGCTACATTATAAACAGCCCGCAGGGTGCGGAATCGACGGCCTATTGTGTTTTCTGAAAAGCCCTGTCCCCGTAACCATGTTTCATAGCGTTTCAACCAAACTGTGTCGATGTCTGAAAAGTAGATATTCAGATGCCCGTTGAATTTCAGCAATGAATTGTAAACCTCTCTGTGCGATAACGCATAGCCCGTTCGCCCCGTTCGCTTCAAATTCTCGATTTGGGATTGAAATACCTCGCCAACGGTGCGTTTTGTATGTGTGCCATCTATTAAGTGCTCTGTTAGCGATGTAGCCGTAAATTCTTTCTTCTCTGCTTTCAGTTCGATGATACGCTCGGCGAACTCGCTACTCTTGTCTGCAATAATCTTTTCGATATATGCTTTGTTGGGACAATTCTTTTTCGGCTGGTTCTTCGTAAAGTCCCAAAACTGCGGTAAAACAGACACGCCAAGGCTGACATATTTCTTTTTTCCGTCCTTGCAGACACGAATCATCAGCGGATGTGCGCCGTTGGCAAGAGTTTTTGATTTGTAACAGAGAATGTTAACACCTGCATCCATAGTGATTTTTGGTTTAACTCTCGGTTTAACTCAAAGCCTTAAACCACCGTAAAACCGCTACGGAAAAGACAAAAAGAAAACCACCTACATTGCTGTAAGTGGTTGATTTTCTTTGTGGTACCAGCGGGAATCGAACCAGCGACACAAGGATTTTCAGTCCTTTGCTCTACCAACTGAGCTATGGCACCATCCCGATATCGTGGTTAGGAATACTCCTTTCCGTATTATCGTGGTGCAAAGGTAAAAATTCTTTTTCAAATCTGCAAATGCCCGCTGCATTTTTTCTGCTTTTTTCAGTTGCGGAAACATCTCACGCCCTACCCCGGCTTCACAAAAAAAGGGAGGAGCCGTCGATGCTCCTCCCTCCCCTTGATCAATAATGCAAGCGATCTTACTTGAGCATCACTGCATTTGCATTAACGGCACGCCGTTCGAACGACGGCGCCGAAGTCAATTGCGGAACGGCCGGCTTCATATTCCGGTCCGCAGCAGCTGCAAATTTACCTGCCAGCATGGCTTTCCCCTTAACGGGGGCAGCGGCCGGAGATTTTTTCACCAGCGTAAACGGTCCGACCGGATAGTCGTCGGCCGTAAATCCGGAGTCGGCCGTCGGATTATACTTGCCCAGATAGTTGGACCCATTGTAAACGAACTGGTCCATCATAACCACCTCGGCCTCCACATCGCCCGTAAGAGTGAGTTCATTGCCGATAACCTTGCCCTTTCCGTCAGACATTATGGCTCCGATCAGGCCCACATAGGAACCGCCTACCGGATAATAATATTTACCGCTTACATTCTTGTCGCGGCAAAGAGCGACATAGCGAAGGGTACCGTCTCCGGTAGTTCCGATCTCCTGATAGCTCTGGATCATAACGTAGCCGGTTTCCTTGTCGAAGGTGGCAATTGCGGGGAATCGGTCCCGATAAGCCGAAATGGCCCATCCGGTAAGCGCGAAGTTGCTATTGGCGACCTTCGTGGAGAAAGTGACGTCGAACGAGATCGGTTTGGCAGACTTCATCGACGTCGTACTCGTCACGGTCCACGTACCGAGCCAAGCGGCATAAGCCTCATCGAGTTCGGGAGCCTTCTCCGTAGTGAATTCCTTCCTGAAAAGATCCGTCGTAGCCAGAACCACATTCTCCGTAGCGACGATGCCGAATCCGATGACCACATGATCCGTTTCCGAAGAGAGGTCCTCGAAGATTTCGCTTGCCGCGCCCTTCTTGCCGAGAGCGGAGACGACGAAATCGGCCGTATAAGTTCCGACCAAGGAGTTCATCTCGGAGATCAGCGACTTGATGATCGCCATGTCGCTCTCGCCTTCGAGATCCGCCTTTTCATAAACGTCGAAATAGTAATAATCGGTGGCGACGCTCGGCGTCACATTGACGGTCGCGCTGCTGAAGGTAATGTCCGCAGGAGTGATCGTAAGCCTATTATTCGAGCGGACAGGCTTGGGCGAATAGATCTTGACGCTTCCGTCCTCGTTCTCGAAATAATAGTCCTCCTTGAAAGTCATCTCCGAAACCGCAACGTTTCCGATCTTCAGGGGCGAATAGAATTTAAGACCCGTTTCGGTAAAGACAAAAGGAGCCTTGATGACCTCGCCCGTGGAGACCGAACCGTCGTCTCCGGGAGCCGGCGTGTAGGAGATCCTGAAAACGCGGGAAGAGAAGTTGTTGAGCGTCATCTCCCAGTCAATCGGATAGGTCACGCCGTCAACCACGCAACGGGTATAGATCAGGTCCATCTTGGCAGCCGCATCCTGATAGCTCTGCAATTCGGTCTTCCAGTTCACACCCGCCTCGATCGGATAGAGGTAGGCGTAATTGTTGGTTTTGCGGCCCTTGAGCTTCACGAAATCGGCGGAAGCCTCCATGACGATGAAGTCGGAATCGCCCTCCAGTCCCCCGTTGCTCGTACCGATGCCGAGTTCAGCGCCCGTCGTCGGCGAGGAGTAGAAATGGATGATGTCGTTATTGGTGTCGAACGCGAGTACGGGACCGCTCTCCGCAACCACCGAATAGTAGGACGATTCGGTTTTGCCCGCAGCGAAATTCTCACTGGAAGCGACGACCGTATTGTCGGCATTGAATTTCAGGAAAAGCGTGTAGCCGCCGTAAATGCGCTCGCCTTCGGGATACAACTCCATCCGCCAGCCGTTTTCTGCGCCCTGAAGTACAGTGATGGCTTCCTTGACCGCCTCTTCAATGCGTTCCGTCGCCGATTTCGAGAATTTATCCTCATCGTCCTTCAGGCAGGAATTGAAAAGCAGGGGCAGAGCCAGTAATATCAATATTTTTTTCATAAACATCCTTTTTTACTTAATTAGTGGCATCTAAATCGAGGTTCGGAAGTTCTTTCTGGCGGCGTAAAACGACTTTGCGCAATTCGTCCAGATCGATTCCCCAATCGTTCTTCATGTATTTGTCCACGATCTCGAATTTGGCTTCGAGCATCGGACGGCCCACCTCGCCGGCCGTTTCGAGCATCTCCTCCCAAGTGGCGGCCGTGTTGGTGACGTAGATGGAGCTTACCTCCACGAACTCCTCCTCGGCCGAAGTCGAAGCGTAACGGCTGATAAAACCGTCCTTAAGCGCCAAGTCCTCCGAAGGATAGACGTCCCAGCAGGCGTTGCCGACATAGCGGATGCCCGTGGCCAAACCGGTGATCTGATTGAAATCCGTCGAGAAGGGCTTCTTCTGGTTGAGGATATGAGCGAATTCGTGGTGGATCGTCTTGAAATACCACTCGTTCAGCAGGTCCACATTGGTCGGGTCCATATTGTTGACGGCATAGAGCGTAATCTTGGTTCCGCCTTCGGCCGTACCCAGCACGACCTCGCCGTTGTTGTTATAGGCGGGACTGCCGACCAGAAAAACCATCTTCGGGAAGTAGCTGGTGATGAAGTCGCGGCTTCCGGTCACCTCGTCGTAAGCCTGCAGGCAGAGGTGCTTGACCAGCTTGGCCATCTGAACCGACTTCTCGTAGTTCGCGGGAGTCAGATCGTAGATCATGTCGCTCTCCATATCCTCATAACGGTAGCGGAACTCGATGTTATAAGGCTCGATATAGTTTTTGTAAAGCCACGAGTCCAAAGGCGTCTCCGTCGTCTGCTCCGGTTTGATGACACTCGTGCCGCTCAGATCGTCTTCGGAACACGAGATGCCCGAAAAAGCGCAGACGAATGCGAATAATCCTAATATTGTTTTTTTCATAACGTTCAACTTTTATATATAGATCAGCGAATTATCATTATCTCGGATTAGGAGTCATGTCGGCCGCGAGCACATCGGCGGGCAGCTGAACGGCACGGCGGTTGTCCCGGACCTCCAGCGTATCGTCCACGCTCTTGATTCCCAAATCGTTGCTGGTCAGGGTGCGGCGGTAAATCTCGATGCCGAAGCGCTTCACGTCGAACCAGCGCAGGCCGTAGTGCAGCGTCTCGTAACGGCGCAGCAACAGCAGCGTATGAATCATGCCCTCCTGCGTCCGGTCGATTTCGAAAGCCGGGTTGAGCGACTTCTTCGGAGTCGGATTCTTGGGATCGTAATCCGCAACCGATGCGGCCCAGCTCGAAATATTGGCCTCGGTCAGCGTCTTGTATTTACTGCATGAATTCGAGAGATAGAGATTCATGTCATTCAGGGCCGCCGTGTAGTCCTTCTGCATGATATAGGCCTCGGCGCGGGTCAGCAGGGTCTCTTCGGCCGTGAAGAGCGGATAGACGGTATGCCTGTAGCCTGTTCCCGCCACCGGGTCGAGGTACTCGATCAGATAGGGAACACGGGGCAGCAGGATTTTGTCGATTCCGCTGGTAAAGCGAAGCGGTTCGCACTTCCACGTGTAGGGAGCGAAGGGAGTATTCGTGCAGTCTATGCCCTCGTTATCGGCAATCATCTGTCCGTGATTGTACTGCATTCCAATACCGTACCCGCCGAACACGCGGCCGGCATACGAATAGGCGGTGGCCATCATGAAATTGCACGTCAGATCCGCACTGACATAGTAGGTAGCCGCCGTATTGAGGGTAGTGCCGTTGTTCATCGGATATTCCAGCAGCTCCTCATAATTGCGGAGCGAACCGGCAGGCGAATTGGTCAGCGCCACCGTAGCGTATTTTACCGCCTCGTCCCATTTCTGGTAGTAGAGGTAAAAACGGGCCGCGAACGCATTGGCCGCACGCTTGTTGAAATGGTACTTGGGCACCGAATAGATCACGTCGTTTATCAGCGGCAGTCCCTCTTCGATATCCTTCTCGATCTTGGCGTAGACCTCGGCGACGGTTCCGCGCTCGTATTTGGGATCGAGTTCCGTCTCGGCCTTCTCCATATAGGGAATACCGAGATCGTCGGGATGCGCAGGATCGTAATGCTGGCAGAAAACGTTCACCAGCACGAAGTGGGCATAGGCACGGCAGATAAGCGCTTCGCCTTTTGCGGCGCTCAGCTTGTCGGTCATCTCCATCTTGTCGATGGCCTTGAGCACCTCGTTGGCGTTGGCGATAGCCATGTAGTGGGCTTCCCACGTGTGAGCGGCGTCTTCGTTGTCGGTTTCGGTCGGATCGCTCCATTCATAGCTCTCCTGCCAGAAACGGCTCCAGCCATCGTAATTGGCGCCGTGGTTATCGGTATTGTCGGAAGCCATTTCGAGGAAAAGCCACGGCTGGCTGTCCGCATAAGCCGATACCAGCATCTTGATAGCCTTCTCTTCCGAATCGATAATCGTCCGGTTGTCAGGCTGCTCGTCGAGGAAATCGTTACAGGAGGAGAGTCCCGCAACAAGAAGTCCCGCAAGCAGGAAATATATCAATTTGTTCGTTTTCATATGCTTTAAACTAAATTATAAACCGATTTTGAGCGTTAAGGTAAACTGCTTCGGCACGGGAGTGGCCACACCACCCGAATTGAAGAATTCCGGATCCTGACCGTTGAGCTTCTTGTCCGCATAGATCAGGAAGAGGTTTGTCGCCTGAATCTTGAGCGCGAGGTTGGACATTCTCAGCTTCTTGATCCAGCGCTTCGGGAAGTCGTAGGTCAGCGAAATTTCCTTCATGCGGATAAAGTCGCCTTTGGCGATTCGGGCCGTAGAATAGTTGTAGGCATTGTAGGCGTACGACAACTTGCTGTCATTCCGCACCTGACGGCTCGACACGATAGCCGGAACATCAGTGTATCTTTCGTCACCGGGCGTCATCCAGCGGTTGCGGAACTCGCGCGGCATGGCGTCGAGGTCGTTATAGATACTGGAGAAGACCGGATCGAGACGAACAACGTTGCCGAACGAATAGGTGATGAAGACGTTCAGACGCAGACCTTTGTACTGGAAGATGTTGCCGAAGCTTCCGACGTCCGTCGGCTCCGAGGGACCCGAATAAACCAGATTGTCGAAACGCTCGGTCTCTTGGAAGTTGATATCGGTCGAAGTCAGCACGCCCGCTTCGTTGATGAATGTCGGAACGCCGTCTTCGTTCAGCCCCCGGAAATCGTAGGAGAAAAGCGAATTCACCGGGTAGCCCTCACGCGAGAAACCGATACCGGAAACGAGGTTGAAGGCACGGGTGGAAGTATTGAACTTGGTCACCTCGTTCTTCATGTGCGAATAGATGAAATCGGTGGTCCAGCTGAAATCCTTCGTCTTGATGTTCTTCGTCGAAAGCGAGAACTCGATACCCCGCGACTTCATCGTCGCGACGTTGCCGTACTTCTGGATCTGGCCGCCGATACCCTGCGTCATCACCCGACCGATCAGGTCGAAGTTGTCGCGCTTGTACCAGTCAACGGTCAGGTTGATGCGGTTGTCCAGAAAGCCCAAATCCGCACCGATATTCAGCTCGTGCTTCTTCTCGTAGGTCAGATCGCTGTTCTCCAGATCCTTGATCGTCAGACCCGACTCGGTAACGCCGGCCGAGGGGCGCCACGGCGAATAGCTCTGGATGACGGCGAGCGCATTGGTCACCGAGGGGCGGTCGGCCGTCAGCGAATAGGAGGCCTTGAGCGACAGGTGCGAAACGGCCTTGCTGATCGAATTGAAGAAATTTTCCTCGTGGACGTTCCATGCGCCCGAAACGTTCCACGTAGGCAGCCAGCGCGAACGGGTCGTCAGGCCCAGCGCGTTGTTACCTTCGTAACGCAGCGTGCCGTTAAGCGTATAGCGGCCCTTGTAGGAGTAGGTTCCGTTGAAGAAGAAAGCGACGTTGCGGTAGTGGGTGTTGCCCATTTCGTAATAGGGCGAGTTATCCTCCTTGCCCTTCTTGAAGACGAGATAGTCGTAGAACGGAATTTCACCCGAATCGTACTGCAGGCCCCAGCCGCGGAACCACGTTTTCTGACGATCGCTCTGGTTGGTCTCCATACCCAGATAGGCATTGACGATATGGGTATTGTTGATCGTCGTATTATAGGTCGCAGAGAAACGGAAGTCATAGGACAGCAGCCGGTTGTCCGTACGGGTGTAGATACCGCCGGCGGGCAGGATCGATACGGGAACGGCGTAAATATCATCCGGATCCTTGTACAGCAACGGGTTGTTGTCGCGAATCGTCGTCGTACCCATGGCCCGGTAGGCGTTCGCCTGATTGGAAGCCTCGCGTACGTTATGCTCCTGCGAAGTTCCGGTATAGCGCACCGAAGCCAGCGCCGAAGCCTCGAATCCCTTGAAAGCCTTCCACTTCAGTTCGCCTTGGAATTTCACATCGGCGACGTTCAGGTCGATATAGTTGTTCGCCAGTTCATGGAGAATATTGAAATCCGCATAGTTACGGACATAATACTCCTTCGGATCGAGCACGCGCGAAGTATTCAGGGCATACGAATAGGGGTTGATGTCGAAATCGCGCTTCACCTCGCCCGTTACATAGTCGGTCGTGGCGCCGAGCGTTCCGGGCGCTTTCTGCTTACGGTACGAACCGTTGGTAATCAGGTTGAGCGTAAGGGCGTCCGAGATATTATACGTCGCATTGAGATTGGCCGTATAACGGGAAATCTCGCTGGTCTTCGTCCATCCCGGATCGAAAAGAGCGCTGATCGACGCATAGTAGGCGGACTTCTCGGTACCCGACGTGATACTTACCGAATGCGAGTGCATGACCGTATTCTGGAAAAGCTCCTTGAACCAGTCCGTGTTGCGGTACTCGGCCTTGCGCAGATAGCGGTTGCGCGTCTCCACGGTATTTTCCAGCAGTCCGGCATTGATCAGCGAATACATCTTGCCGTAAACACCGCTCGCCGACGCGTTGGTGACACGCGAATTGCCCAGCCAGCCCTTGTTGTACAGCTCCTGATAGACGGACATCTGGTCCTGAGAGTTCATGATGTTGAAATCGGCGTAGGAGGGAATCATACGATACGTGAACTCGCCCGTATAATTGATATGGCTGACGCCGGCACGTCCCTTTTTGGTCGTAATGACGATCACGCCGGCCATAGCGCGCGCACCGTAGATCGAGGTGGCCGAACCGTCCTTCAGGATATTGAAACTCTCGATATCCTCGGCGTTCAGACCCGCGATGGCGGAACCGATCAGCGTCGTGGCGTCACCCGAAGAGAGGTCCTCGGCCGAAATATCGGCGACATCCTCCATAATGACGCCGTCCACGACCCAAAGCGGTTTCGAACTGCCGTGAATCGACGTCGCACCGCGGACGCGGATCTTGGGAGCGGTACCGAACGTACCCGATA
>OGXB01000157.1_pt1 | contig 54954 bp, 48 predicted proteins | sample 1576161 | NCBI WGS metagenome assembly OGXB01 (sample SAMEA3541474, study PRJEB24748) | human gut metagenome | biome: human gut; feature: human-associated habitat; material: faeces | place: China | collected 2012
TGCCTAATGAACAAGCTATTTTCAATAAACACTCTAGCATACTGGGGAAAAACAGGGTTGACAATAGTTTAGATTACTCCAGTTGGATGTACAATACATTGAATTTTGAGTCAACACCATTCAGCGAGATTGCTCATACGCTGGAACGTTATTACAATACCCAGATCGTATTTAAATCTGAGGCCTTAAAGAGTTATCGTTTTACAGGTAAGCCCGGGAATACCAGTCTAGCGAGCATCTTACATTTATTGTCTCTTACCTCACCATTAGCCTACGAGATAAAAGACAGTGTGGTTATTTTGTATGAGAACAACGACAAAAAAGAGTTATATAACAGAGTATTAAAACAGTAAATAGCAATTTCATGAAAAGCCCGTAAAAAATCGGGGTAGAAATGCTAGGCATTTCCCCCCGAAAAAGAAATCAGTTAACCGCGCTTAGGTATCTCGCAAATAGCAAGCGCAAGTACTAATATCCATAGAATACAAAAGTATGAAAAAAAAACTTGTCCGTGTATCACAATACATAAAAATACGGTCAATCAAAACAGTCGGTCTGGCACTATTCAGTAGTTTAATCTTGGCTCCTTCACTTTATGCCCAAATTTCACTGGATGTACAAGACCAATCCATCCGTCACATATTAAAAGAGATAGAAAAGGCGGGGGAATACAAATTCTTCTATAACAGTGATCTAAGTAACCTAGATCACAAAACGTCAATATCCGTACAGGATAAAAACATTGATGAAGTCATGAGCCTCTTATTAGCCAATACGGAAATATCCTATAAAAAAGAGGCCAATAATATGATTGTATTAACAGTTAAATCATCTTCTTCACCGCAAGCTCCGAGAAAGACAAGAAAAATAACAGGAACAGTTGTAGACCCTGACGGTTTACCAATCATCGGAGCAAATGTAATTGAGCAGGGTACAACAAACGGTTCCATTACGGATTTGGATGGAAAATTTGAATTAATAATTACCGAAAATGCCATCTTAAATATCTCTTATATCGGTTTTTCCGACAAACAAATAACAGTCAAGGAAGAAACCTCCTTACAGGTTACAATGACGGAAGACGCCCAGAAGTTAGATGAGATAGTAGTTGTTGGATACGGTGTACAGAAAAAGGTAAACCTTACTGGATCTGTTTCTGCCGTAAAAGGCGAAGAACTCAGCCAACGCCCAGTAGCTAACGCAACTCAAAGTTTACAAGGATTAGTACCCGGATTAACCGTATCCAACTCCAACTCAGGTCGCCCGGGAGCTAGTGGAGCCTTGAGTTTACGAGGACAAGGAAATTTAGCGAACACAGCGAATCCTTATGTATTAGTAGACGGTGTAGAAATGGATTTGGCAGATGTAAACCCCAATGATATTGAATCGATTTCCGTCTTAAAAGATGCTGCTTCCGCCGCTATTTATGGCGCCCGTGCCGCTTATGGTGTAATTTTAGTTACGACGAAAAAAGGTGAAGAAGGTAAGATGCGCATCAGTTATCAAGGTACCGTAGGATGGAGTTCCCCTACTGTAATGCCGGAAATGGCTAATGCTTATGACTATGCGACTTTTTTCAATCAAGCTTGTACCAATGCTAACGTAATCAAGCAATATAACCCGGAAAAATTACAGCAACTTCAGCAGTACATGAAAGATCCTGCTAGCGTAAATCCTTGGGCAGAGCTTAATGGAGAAAATAATCTAGTAGGAGCATTCGAAAACACACCAAAGGGTTTGGGCAATGTGGATTACTTTGATTTACATTACAAGAACTCCGCATTCAAACAAAACCATAATTTGAGTCTCAGTGGAGGTGGCAAAAAAGCGCAATATTATATCTCTACCGGAATGTATACGGAAGATGGTATTTTAAGATATGCGGACATAAAATATAAACGCTTAAATTTCAATGCAAATATCGCCTCTCAAATTACGGACTGGCTAAATTTGAAAGTTAATACTAAATTCATGAACTCGGATAATGACACACCTTTTGGTAAAGGGGCCTTATCTGAAGGCTTTTATCATTCATTAGCTCGCTTCCGTCCTACCATAAGCCCAATCGATCCTAATGGTCATTTTACGGAGCTTACAATGATTCCCTATTTACAAAGTGGCACGTATACAAATACACAGAAAAATAATCTGACACTGACTGGTGGTCTCGAAGCACAACCAATCAAGAACTGGAGAATATTCTTCGACTATACGTACCGGCAAAATAATGAGAATTATGAGGCGCTCAACGTAGCCCCGATGATCCCGGGAGCGGATAACGAGACCTTATACAAAGGGACAAGGCAAGAATTAGGCGTGATGGAGAATGGGCAATTCACCCGTTCATCCGCCTTAAGCCAATATCAATCAATTAATCTATACTCAAACTATATGTTCTCTTTGGCCGATAAACATAATTTCACCGTTATGGCTGGTTACCAAGAAGAAAATTACGCATATAGCTATTTATATGAGTCTGTAACCGACATGATCTCCACCAATAATCCGGGCCTCAATCTTGGCACAGGAGAAAAATCCACGACAGATACTCGAAACGGATGGGCTACCCGAGGATTTTTCGGACGTATTAACTATGATTATGACGGACGCTATTTATTAGAAGTGAATGGACGCTACGATGGTTCTTCTCGTTTTGCCTCAGATCATAGATGGGGATTTTTCCCTTCGGTCTCTTTAGGATGGAATATTACACGTGAGTCTTTCATGGAAAAATCTTTAGAGGTATTATCTAATCTAAAGTTACGAGCCTCTTGGGGACTATTAGGGAATCAAAGTGGAGCCGGACTTTATACTTTTACCTCAATCATGGGAATCCAGCCGTTAGGTAATTGGTATTTTCAAGATGGAAGAGATATGTACATAAACGCCCCTGGAGTTATTGATCCTTTTACAACTTGGGAAAAAGTGGAAAGTAAGAATCTTGGCCTTGACTTCGGGTTCTTTAACAACGCTCTCACCGGCACCTTCGATGTATTCCAGCGGGATACAAAAGATATGTTAGGACCAAGTGCCGACCTTGCAGATTTCTTTGGAGCAGAGGCTCCCAATACGAATAACGCAAGGATGAGAAACCGGGGATGGGAACTTAGCCTGCAATACCGAGGAAAAATCGGGAAGGATATTCATTATTCAATAGGAGGCTCTTTAGCTGACGCGACATCCGAAGTTACAGCTTATGAAAATCCGACAGGGACCAATCCTCAAGATAATTGGTATGTAGGGAAGAAAGTCGGTGAGATTTGGGGATACAAAGCCTCTGGGCTACTCCAGACCCAAGAAGAAGCTGACACATATAATAACACATACGATTTATCTTTCTTATCCGGTCAAAAATGGATGCCGGGAGATGTTAAATATATGGATTTAAATAACGACAAAAAGATCAACAATGGAAATAACACATTGGAAGATATGGGTGATATGTGTGTTATCGGGAATACGACTCCTCGATATCAATATACGCTTAATGGTTCCATTTCATGGAAAGGAATATCCCTTAGCATGATGTTCCAAGGCATAGGAAAACGTAATTGGTCTCCAGATCTAGGAACCGTTTACTTTTGGGGATCGGGAGCTTATGCACAAGTCACGGTATTCAACGATCATCTAGATTATTGGACTCCAGAGAATCCAGACGCCTATTATCCCAATCCTTATACAGGAGCAGCAGGAAGTATCAATCAGTTTCGAAATAAGACCTCACAAAAAAGTGACAGATACATGCAAAGTGCCGCTTATTGCCGTTTGAAAAATCTAACAATTAGTTATGATCTGCCTAATTCATGGAGCCAGAAAATTGGGTTGAGCAAAGCACAAGTGTTTTTCTCTGGAGAGAATCTTCTAACATTTACCAAGCTTCCTTCCATGTTTGACCCGGAAGCTATTTTTACAGGTAATGACTATACCAGTGAGGCCGGAAAGAATTATCCAATGAATAAAGTGTTATCTATCGGAGTTATTGTTAATCTATAAAGCGTAATTTATTTATGAAAAGAATATATCTATCAATGGTTTCCCTATGTCTATTAGGGCTAAGTAGCTGTTTCGACATGGATAAATATCCGGAAGGAGAATTGTCTTCTGTCAATTCTTTCACCAGTACAACAGAAATCACCAAGTATCTGAATCAGTTTTATGAATCAACTCTTAAAATTAATGACAAAGATGTGGCAAACTCTGCCATAAAGGTACAATCTAACAGCATTGGAAATCCAACGGGCATCGCCTTTGGGGACTTGAATAGCGATAATATGCAGAGTAATGTAATAGACACACGTCTTGCGGGAGAAACCACATTAAGTTCCGCTGTCGAATTAACAGAGTATAAACATATCAGAAGTCTAAACTTCTTAATCAACAACCTCGATAATTGCGAGGAGATCGGTCCGGAAATGGAGCAATGCATCGGAGAAGCTTATTTCTTCAGAGCCTGCTATTATTATAGGTTATTCGTTAATTATGGAGAAGTCACTTGGTTAACGAAAGTATTAGATCCGATTCAAGAACAGATGGAACGTCCCCGAAACAGTAGGCTTGAGGTCGCTGATAGTATATTGGCGGATTTAGATATAGCGATCGAGCATCTAAACACTCAAACCAATAGCTCGACAATGCGTGTACACAAAGATGTAGCAAGAGCGCTTAAGAGTGAGGTCGCTTTATTTGAAGGTACTTGGGAGAAATACCATCGTGCGAAAAACACGCCATTCTATGATAAAAAAGTAACTGATGAGAAAATCAACTCTTATCTACGGCAAGCCGCAGATGCCGCTAAAGATGTAATAGACGAAGGGGTATGGAGCATCTCAAAAGGGAATCCCAATACAGCTTATCGAGACTTGTTCATCACTTTGGATCTCTCACATAATCCAGAAGTTTTATGGTGGAAGAAATATGATGCCGCCAATAACATCGGCCATTCCGTAACACGTTATTTAAATAAAGGAGGTGGCACTTGTGGGGCATCCGCTTCTCTTGTTGATGATTATTTAACGAAAGAAGGAAAGCCTTTTGTCGGTTCCGAACGAGACAAAGCGAAGGTAATGTACGGGGACGAATTGAGTCCGGACTTACGAGACCCACGATTATCCCAGACCATTTGCATGCAAGGACAAGATTTACGTCCAAATGGAGAATTCGTATTCAAACTTCCTCCTTTGAATGAGGAAAGCCGGAATCAAAATACGACAGGTTATTCTATCCTAAAATACGTAGAATATAATACGACTTATATTCCTACTATAGATGGGGAAGGCAAAAGCCAAGCGCCAGCTATACAATTCCGTTACGCCGATATTTTATTAAACTACGCTGAGGCTCTGGCAGAATTAGATGGCGCGGCTAACGCTAGCAAAATAAAAGAAGCCTTAAGGCCACTTCGAGAGCGTGTGGGCATGCCCGAGATGGATTTCGACAGAGAGTTCAATACCGATCCCGATTACCCGTTTAATAAATTGGATAAATATATACAAGCAGTACGAAGAGAACGACGCATAGAAAAAGCTTTAGAGGGAAGCCGGCTTCAAGATATCTTGCGCTGGGCCGCCGCAGACATCCTCATTATTGGAAAAACTCCAACGGGTGCATTATTCAAAGGGAGCTCTTTGGAAACCGCTTATGGAGAAAGCCTGCAAGAAGGTGAAAATCTTTTCTTAACAGGTACACCCTCCGACTCCAAACGCTATATCATACCGTTCAATAATAAGCATTATCCTAACGGATGGCAATTCAATCCGGAACGAGATTATTTATTGCCCATACAACCTCGTATGCTATCGCTTACAGGTAACCAATGGGTCCAAAACCCCGGTTGGTAATTTACTTGATTACAGGATTTAGCCTAATAAAAGAGAAAGTCTTTCCTCACAAACTTTAGGCTAAACCCTGTAATAAACAAATACCTTAATCACGAACACAATAAAAGTCTAAATAATGAAAAAAGAATTATTATTCACATTCTCTGCTTTAATAGCTACGACTTCCTGCAACATCAAAAAAACAGATTCAGAGCAGATAGCAGGAAAAAAGCCGATGAATATCATCTATATCATGTCTGACGATCATTCTTACCAGACAATCAGTGCTTATGATAAACGCTTCATACAAACTCCCAATATAGACCGACTGGCAAACGAGGGAGTACGTTTCACCAATAGCTTTGTTGCCAATTCCATCAGTGGACCTAGTCGAGCCTGTATATTAACCGGTAAACATAGTCATGCTAATGGTTTCACTGATAACAGTTCCACATTTGATGGTTCCCAGCAAACATACCCCAAACTTTTACAAAAAGCCGGATATGAAACAGCAATAATCGGAAAGTGGCATCTAACTTCCGCTCCTACCGGATTTGATTATTCGGAAATTTTAATAGGTCAAGGCATTTATTACAACGCTCCATTTATCAAAAACGGGAAACAGGTCCCATCAAAAGGCTATGTTACCAACGTCATCACAGAAAAAGCAATCGACTGGATGGAGAATATACATGATAAAAATAAGCCTTTCTGCTTGTTACTCCATCACAAAGCTCCTCATCGTACATGGATGCCCGATACTTGTGATTTACAACTTTTCAGCGATACGACATTCGAGTTACCAGCCAATTTTTATGACGACTACAACGGTCGTCAAGCCGCTCATGAGCAAAAGATGAGTATCATAAAAGATATGGATTTAGTCTATGATTTAAAAATGGCTGATAAAGAAAATGAAATCCATACAACTACAGGGTTAGAGAATGCCGGACGCAGCATGTATAACAGTATGACACCCGAAGAGAAAGCTGCTTGGGATGCTCATTATGATCCAATCATTCAGAAATTCAAGAAAGACAAACTTTCTGGTAAGCAACTATCTGAATGGAAATATCAACAATATATGCGAGACTATTTACGTGTCATCCATTCCATAGACAGAAATATTGGAGTATTATTGAATTATTTAGAAAAGACAGGATTATTAGAAAACACAATGATTGTCTACACTTCCGACCAAGGATTCTATATGGGAGAACACGGATGGTTCGATAAACGTTTCATGTATGAGGAATCTTTCCGGACTCCTTTATTAATTCGTTTGCCGGGAGGAAAGAAAGGAGATATCGGTGAGTTTGTCCAAAACATTGATTACGGACCGACTATCCTAGATTTAGCAGGAATCCAAATCCCATCCGATATGCATGGTGTTTCCTTTTTACCTCTGTTACGTGGAGAAAAAGTTGAGAACTGGCGTAAATCACTCTATTACCACTTTTATGAGTACCCTGCGGAGCATTCTGTTAAACGTCATTATGGCGTACGCACAGAACGTTATAAATTAATTCATTTTTATAACGATATCGATAAATGGGAATTATTTGATCTACAAGAAGATCCTATGGAGATGAACAACTTGTATGGAAAAACAGGATATGAGAATATCACTCATCAACTGGAAAAGGAGCTTATACGTTTACAAAAACAATATCAAGACACGAATGCCATGTCGTTTAATAAACAATTAATCCATGAATAAAATTAAATATATACTGTACATTACAGGAGTTTTAGCCTCGTATGACGGGCATAGTCAACCGACAAAGCCCAATATCATAGTTATCAATTGTGATGATATGGGATATGGAGACTTATCTTGTTTCGGAAGTCCTACGATAAAAACCCCGAATATCGACCGGATGGCTATAGAAGGACAAAAATGGAGTAGTTTTTACGTTTCAGCATCAGTCTCCTCTCCTAGCCGTGCCGGATTATTAACAGGCCGCCTAGGAGTCCGTACCGGAATGTATGGAGATCAACGCAGAGTCCTGTTTCCTGATTCCAAAGGGGGATTGCCTTCTGAGGAACTAACGATCGCAGAACTGCTGAAACAAGCCGGATATCATACGGCTTGCATAGGTAAATGGCATTTAGGACATTTACCAGAATACATGCCATTACGTCACGGCTTTGACTATTTTTACGGTTATCCTTATTCCAATGATATGAGCCGGAAGGAACAAATTAAATTAGGCAACACAAAATATCCTTATGAATATATTATTTATGAACAAGAAAAAGAGCTGGAAAGGGAGCCCCAACAATATAATTTAACGCAACAAGTGACGGAAGCTGCTATCCGCTACATTAAATCAAATGAGAATTCGCCTTTTTTCTTGTATTTAGCACACCCTATGCCTCATATGCCTGTATATGCCTCTACTGACTTTCAAGGTAAATCAGCCAGAGGCAAATATGGTGACACCGTAGAGGAACTGGATTGGAGTGTAGGACAAATCTTGCAAACATTAAAATCTGAAGGATTAGATAAAAACACATTGGTTATTTTCACATCTGATAATGGGCCATGGCTTTTATGTAAACAAGAAGGAGGATCACCGGGTCCGTTAAAGGATGGCAAAGCTTCCATGTTCGAAGGAGGGTTCCGCGTTCCATGTATTATGTGGGGAGCAATGGTTAAACCGGGATATATAACGGATATGGCTAGTACATTAGACTTACTACCTACATTTTGTGAGATAGCAGGAATTCCATTGCCTTCAGATCGGCATTATGATGGAATCAGCTTGCTAAATGTATTAAAAGATAAGTCTACTTGTAAACGCGATGTGTTTTACTTTTACAGAGGCAGTGAATTATATGCGATTCGAAAAGGTAAATATAAAGCCCATTTCTCTTATAGACCAGCTTATGGAGCAACGGATAAAATCGTATATGATAAACCTGTTTTATATGATTTAGGTACTGACCCTGGAGAATTATACAATATAGCAGAAGAACATCCGGATATTGTACAGGAATTAACCATGTTGGCCAATGCACATAAAGCTTCATTAAAGATTGCTAAGAGTATCTTCGACCAAAAGTAAACTATATGTCTTATACTATTCGGTGAATTTGTTTCTCTTATTTTTCAAGAAGCAAATTCACTGATTTTATTTTTAGAGAGAAAAGTCTTTTATAAAGTTTCCTACTATACAAAAACATCATCTTTATACATATTTTGCTTTAAAATCGCAGTTTTTTATGTAAGTTTGACCCCTAAAACAATTAAGAAACTGATCGTTAATAAAAATATGAAACACTACAACTTCGACGAAGTTATCGAACGGCATGGGACGAGTTGCGTGAAATTCGACCGTTTGAAAGAGATGTTCGGTGACGAGAATCTGATACCACTATGGGTGGCGGATATGGATTTCCGCACACCGGACTTTATTGTAGAGGCCCTGAAGAAACGTTGTGAGCACGAGATATTCGGCTATACATTCGGCTCCGACGAGTATTACGAGAGTATCATCAATTGGGTACACTACAAACATAACTGGAAAATACAACGGGAATGGATCAGCTATATCCCGGGAATCGTAAAGGGAATCGCTTTCGCTATCCAATGCTTTACGCAAAAAGGAGATAAGGTCATCATCCAGCCCCCTGTTTATCATCCGTTCCGCATCGTTCCGGAGAAAATGAAGCGTGAGGTCGTTTATAATCCGCTAAAGATGGTAGATGGTGTTTATGAGATGGATTTCGATCATCTTGAATCTATTATAGATGATAAATGCAAGGTATTGATCCTCTGCAACCCTCACAATCCGGGTGGGATCGTCTGGAAAAAGGAAACCTTGGTCCGATTGGCCGAGATTTGCGCCAAGCACAATATTTTGGTTATCTCCGATGAGATTCATGCGGAAATGGCCTATCCTCAGTATACGCATTATCCATTTGCCTCCGTATCGGATACTGCCGCTTCTTGCAGCATAACTTTCATGGCACCGAGCAAGACGTTCAATATCGCCGGTATCGTGACTTCCTACGCAATCGTTCCCAATGATCGCATCCGGGAAGAATTTTATTCTTTCCTTGAGGCCGGAGAGTTTGGCGATGGCACGATCTTCGCTTATACGGCAACAACCGCCGCTTACACCTATGGCGCCGAATGGTTGCAACAAATGCGAATGTATATCATGGAGAATGTACGTTTCGTGGAAGAGTTCATGAAACTACATCTCCCCAAGATAAAAGTTTACCAGCCCCAAGCCTCCTTCCTCGTTTGGTTGGATTGCAGGGAACTGAAATTAAGTCAAGATGAACTCGTACACCTGTTCAAAGACAAAGCCGGACTAGCGCTGAACGACGGAAGTATCTTCGGCCCCGGGGGAGAAGGCCATATGCGTTTGAACATTGGCTGCCCCCGCTCTGTTTTAGATAAAGCGATGAACGCTCTTAAAAAGGCGGTGGATAAGAAATAAAATCGTATCTTTGCGAGCATTTCTATACATATTTAAAATACAAGACAAATGAAAATTACAGCAAACAAATACGTTGCGGTTACATACGACCTGAACGTTGGCGAAGGTGAAGAACGTGAGTTAATGGAAAAAGCGACGGTCGAGGCTCCTTTGAAATTCATCTACGGAACAGGCATGATGCTTCCGGCATTCGAGAAAGCCTTGAACGGGCTGGAAGTAGGTGGCACGTTCAACTTCTCCATCGAGCCAGCCGAGGCTTATGGCGAATATAACGAGGAGCACGTATTGGATCTTCCGAAGAATATCTTCGAGGTGGACGGTAAATTCGACGCCGAGATGATCAAGGAAGGTAATACCGTCCCAATGATGGATTCTAATGGCAACCGTATGAACGGCTCTGTATTGGAAGTGAAGGATGATATCGTGGTAATGGACTTCAACCATCCGTTGGCTGGCGAGACTTTGCATTTCAGCGGCGAGGTAATCGACGTACACGAACCGACAGCGGAAGAGATCGCAGCCTTCTCCGCTCCCGCAGGTGGATGCAGTTGCGGTTGCGACGATTGCGGTAGCGATTGTGGCGATAACCACGAGGGTGGTTGTGGTTGTGGTGGATGCCACTAAATAATGGAAAATTGAGAATTGAAAATTGAAAATTAGGAGAAACGCCTAATCATCGGCTTTTGATTCTCAATTTTCAGTTTTCAATTTTCAATTAGACAAAGCGGTGAATACTTTTGGTAATATTTATAGATTAACATCGTTCGGCGAATCGCACGGCCCCGGTATCGGCGGCGTGATCGACGGATGCCCAGCCGGGATCGAATTAGATACGGCATTCATCCAGCAAGAGCTGAACCGTCGTAAACCGGGACAATCCCGTATCACGACCCCCCGTAAAGAGGATGATGAGGTACAATTTCTTTCCGGCATCTACGAGGGAAAGACAACCGGTACGCCGATAGGTTTCATCATCTGGAACAAAAACCAACATTCCTCGGACTATGACAACATGAAGACGGTTTACCGTCCTTCCCATGCCGATTATACCTATCAAACGAAATATGGAATCCGTGATCCCCGTGGAGGTGGACGTTCGTCCGCCCGGGAAACGATCGCTCGTTGCGTGGCTGGGGCTATCGCTAAACTCGCCCTTAAGCAATACGGCATACAGATCCAAGCTTATACCTCGCAGGTCGGCCCGATCCAATTAGCGGGTAGTTACCAAGATTATGATCTAAGCTTGACGGAGGAGAGCGATGTACGTTGCCCGGACCCGAAGACCGCCTCAGAGATGGAAACCTTGATCGCTGAGGTCAAATCAAAAGGAGATACGATCGGCGGTGTTATTACCTGTGTGGCGAAAGGGGTTCCCGTCGGATTGGGAGAGCCTGTGTTCGGCAAGTTACATGCCGCATTGGGACATGCGATGCTTACGATCAACGCCGTGAAGGGCTTCGAGTATGGAGACGGATTCAACGCCGCCTTCTTCCGCGGATCGGAAAGGAACGATCGCTTTTTCAATGATAACGGGCATATCAATACTCGTACCAATAATTCCGGCGGTATCCAAGGAGGGATCTCCAACGGACAAGATATTTATTTCCGGGTAGCCTTTAAATCGGTCGCTACGATCTTGATGGAACAAGAAACGGTTAACATGGAGGGAGAGGATACGATATTAAAGGCACGTGGACGTCATGATCCATGCGTATTGCCTCGTGCGGTACCTATCGTCGAGTCTATGACCGCCATGACTTTATTGGATTATTTATTGATCCAGAAGACACGGGAAAACTTTTAAGACTAATTCTATATGGCTTGGATTCTGTTAATTATAGCCGGATTATTCGAGATCGGCTGGCCGCTGGGCTTTAAATTAGCAAGTATGCATTCCAAATATTTTATTTGGTTTATAGGTTTATCGATCTTATCCATGGGCTTAAGCGGTTATTTCTTATATCTCGCCCAGAAAAGCATCCCGATCGGTACGGCTTATGTAATCTGGACCGGGATCGGGGCTATAGGGACTGTTCTTCTTGGAATCTTGTTTTTCCATGATTCCGCGAATATATTCAGATTATTGTTCTTATCCTTGATATTGATAGGGATCGTCGGCCTGAAATTAGTCCATTAATCCGGGAGAAAAACACCAGTATTCGCATAGCCTCACGGCAGTATCGGTGTGAACTTACGCCAGTATAGGCGTAGGGCTATGCGGATACCGGCGTTAAACGATGCGGTTATTCATGATGGTAAGGCTCGTTATTCAAGATCGTCATCGCCCGGTAAATCTGCTCGATAAAGATCAATCGGATCATCTGGTGGGAAAAAGTCATCTTGCTCAACGAGATCTTTTCCGATGCCGCCTTATACACGGTCTCACTAAAACCGTAAGGACCGCCCACCACAAATACCAAGCGTTTCGGAACCGCATGCATTTTCTTTTCCAGATAAGTAGAAAATTGCATGGAGGTGAACTCCTTCCCTTTCTCGTCCAGCAACACCAAATAATCGCCGGGCTGCAAAGCCTTTAAAATCAATTCGCCCTCTTTCTCCTTTTGCTGCGCCTCTGAGAGGTTCTTCACGTTCTTTATATCCGGTATGACTTCCATTTCAAAGGGTATATAATGCGTCAAGCGATTTTTATACTCATTGATAGCCTCCACAAAATAACCGGCATCCGTCTTACCAATCACAATCAGTCCAATCTTCATCTACTTACATTTACAGGTTTAGAAAGGCTAAGTTACAAGAAAAATACATACCTTTGCCACTAATTACTCAATAAAATAAAGAAAGCTTATGAAACGACTCTTACTTACATTCGCCTTGATATTCGCATTCGTATGTGCGCAGGCGGCGGATATTACCAGTATATCAAATGCTTTCAAGGCAGGAAATGCCTCCTCTCTATCCGGTGCTATGGATAAGGTGGTGGATGTAGCCTTGCCCGGTTCCTCTAAGAAATGTAACGGAAGTGAGGCCGTCTCTATGTTGTCCTCATTTTTCAGTTCGAATAAGCCTTCCGGATTCTCGGTCGTACATCATGCGGATAAAAAGGAAAGCGGTTTCCTTGTCGGAAAGCTTCCGACGTCTTCCGGTGAGTACCGTGTAAACATCACGTACCGTGCCGAAGGGAATACAGCGATTATACAATCAATCAGAATAGAATAAAAGATGGACAAACTTATTGACGACTTAATCAAATTAGCGTTTGCCGAGGATATTGGCGATGGTGATCATACCACCTTATGTTGCATCCCCGAGACAGCGATGGGGAAAAGCCAGCTGATCATCAAGGAAGATGGCGTATTGGCCGGCGTGGAAATGGCTAAACGTATCTTCCACGACTTCGATCCGGAACTGAAAATGACGGTCTTTATACAAGACGGAGCCGAAGTGAAAAAAGGGGATATAGCGTTCGTGGTGGAAGGTAAGATCCAATCCTTATTGCAGACCGAGCGGTTGATGCTGAACGTTATGCAACGCATGAGCGGTATCGCTACTACGACCCGTAAATACGCCAAGGCGTTGGAAGGCACCAAGACACACGTTTTGGATACTCGCAAGACAACTCCCGGTATGCGTATGATCGAGAAAGAGGCCGTACGTATCGGTGGCGGCATGAACCATCGCATCGGTTTGTTCGATATGATCTTATTGAAAGATAATCATGTGGATTTCGCCGGCGGCATCGAGCAAGCGATCACACGTGCGCAAAACTATCTGAAAGAGAAAGGAAAGAGCCTAAAGATCGAGATCGAGGTTCGTAACTTCGACGAGTTGGAACAAGCCATGAAAGTAGGCGGTATCGATCGTATCATGTTGGATAATTTCAATATCGAGAATACAAAAGAAGCGGTTCGCCGCATCAACGGACGTTTCGAGGTAGAGTCTTCCGGCGGTATCACGTTCGCCACATTACGTGATTACGCGGAATGTGGCGTAGACTTCATCTCCGTAGGAGCTTTGACTCACTCCGTGAAGAGCTTGGATATGAGCTTCAAAGCCTGCTAAAACGAAAAACGATCATTCTATAAAAAAACAGCCTTGAGAAGATCAACTTCTTGAGGCTGTTTTTTCTATATCTACCCTATTATCTTGATTCACTATCATTTCTGATAGAACTATTATCATTTTTAAAACATTACCATTCCTTCCTTTCCCGTACTTTTAAGAACAAATTATTCAACCTAAAAATAGTATCATGAAAGAATTGAAAATGTTTATAGATGGCAGATTCATTGAGAATGAGTCTGGGAAATGGATCAAGGTATTGAATCCTTCTACCGAAGAGGTTATTTCACTGATGCCCGACGGGACGGTTGAAGATGCCAGAAAAGCGATCGATGCCGCAGAGAAAGCGCAGAATCAATGGGAAAGAACGCCCTCCATAGAAAGGGCGGCTTATCTGACAAAGATAGCGGCAGGCATCCGTAAGAGAGAGAAGGAACTGACCGACATCATCGTCCGTGAAGGAGGCAAAACCCAAGGACTCGCCAATGTTGAAGTTCTTTTTACCGCGGATTATATGGATTACATGGCAGGCTGGGCCCGCCGGTACGAAGGGGAAATCATTCCCAGTGACCGCCCTCATGAAAGCATTTTCTTATTTAAGAGACCGATTGGAGTAACGACAGGTATCCTACCTTGGAATTTCCCATTCTTTCTAGTCGCTCGTAAAGCCGCTCCGGCCTTGATCACCGGAAATACGATCGTGATAAAACCTAGCCAGCTTACGCCAGAGAACGCATACGTATTCGCACAGATCGTGGAGGAGGCAGGTTTGCCTGCCGGCGTTTTCAATCTGGTAAATGGACGGGGTAGCGTGATTGGGCATGAACTCGCGGCGAATCCGAAAGTAGGTATGGTTAGTCTGACAGGAAGCGTGGGAGCCGGACAACAAACCATGGCAGCTGCCGCTCCTAATATCACGAAAGTTTCTCTGGAGTTAGGAGGTAAAGCCCCGGCTATCGTGATGAAGGACGCAGATATCGATCTTGCTGTTAAGTCTATTATTGCCTCTCGTGTGATCAATACCGGACAGGTATGTAATTGTGCCGAACGGGTTTATGTAGACAAAGCGATAAAAGAGACCTTCATGGAAAAACTAGTCGCCGGCATGAAGCAGGTAAAAGTAGGAAATCCCAATGAGGTCGCGGATCTGGATATGGGACCGCTTATTGAAGCCAGCGCGTTGGAGTCTATGGAGAAAAAAGTAGAGAGAGCGATCCAGCAAGGTGCTAGGCTACTGTGTGGTGGGCATAGGATCGGTACAAAAGGATATTTCTTCGAACCGACCGTTTTGGATTGTGTTACACAGAAAATGGATATCATACAAGAAGAGACTTTTGGCCCCATACTGCCGGTTGTCGAATATTCAGATATCAACGACGCTATCGCATGGGCGAATGATTGCGAATATGGATTGACATCTTCCGTATATACACAAAACTTGGATAACGCATTCAAGGTAATGCGTTCCTTAAAATTCGGGGAGACTTATATTAACCGTGAGAATTTTGAGGCTATGCAAGGCTTCCATGCGGGATGGCGTAAATCCGGAATCGGTGGCGCGGATGGAAAACATGGACTTGAGGAGTATTTGCAAACTCAAGTGGTTTATCTTGAGACAAAGGAATAAAAAATAAGACTAAAGATCCCTTCTTGGGATCTTTAGCATATCTACTTAATCTAACGTCAAATTAAATTCATCCCTCAAACGGCCCAAGGTAGGATTTATCTTCATCAGCAACTCTAGCTTTTCCGTGGATGTATAAGCCAAATGCTTCTCATTTCCCTCTACGATCCGGACACGCATCTGGATACGGCTATTAGTAAGATGCTGGCGGAGAAATGGCAGGATATGGATCGCGTTATTGATCAATTCCTCTTGCTGCCCCGGGTTATGTACAGCTACCTCAAAATAATAATTCTCTTGCAAGGTAGGCTTGCAATTGATCATCGTATTCTTAAGATACACTTTCTTGTCAATCGTTGCGGCGTAATTATCCCATTCACGAACCAAGGAATCATTGTCAAAGGGAGTTACTACCTCCTTTACGTTCGTTGTCGCTTGTTGAACGGTTTGTTGCTTAGGCTTCTCCACTCCGATCTCCTTCATGGAGATTCCCATCGGACGAGCCGTTCTACGAGCCGGATTAGGCGCTGTAGACGGAGGTGGCGCAGGAACCGAGCTCGGCATGTGCGTACTCATAACTTGTGGAGCACCGGCCGCTGCCGTAACTGAAGGAGCTTGAGGCGGCTGTTGAGGCTTCCCGCTATTCACCGCTTGAGAAGACGGATTCGTCCCGGCGATCGGCTCAATCAGCGCTTTTTTTTTATCGTCGGCGGCTACCTGTGTTAATTGACAGAGCTGAATCAACGTCAATTCCAATAAAAGACGCTTATTGCGGCTGGCACGATAATTCAAATCGCACGTATTCGCTAGCTCTATCGCCTTGAACAGAAGTTGATCCGGACAATGTTTCGCCATCTCCTTATATCGTTCACGTATAGAAGCCCCCACCTCGAATAGCACCAAGGTGGACTCATCCCGGCATACCAATAAATCCCGGAAATGCCCGGCCAAACCGGTTATGATATTCTGCCCGTCGAATCCTTTGCCTAATATCTCGTTCAAGATCAATAAAGATGCCCGCACATTGCCAGATAAGATCGCATCCGTCAGACGAAAATAATACTCATAATCCAGCACGTTCAAGTTATCGATAACCGCTTGATACGTGATATTTCCATTCGTAAAACTTACCACTTGGTCAAAGATAGACAAAGCGTCGCGCATACCTCCATCCGCTTTCTGGGCGATCACGTTCAAGGCTTCCGGTTCCGCTGTTACCCCCTCTTGCGAAGAGACATATTGCAAATGCTCCACCATGTCGGCGATGGATATACGGGAGAAATCATAGATCTGACAACGGGAAAGGATCGTGGGAAGCACCTTATGCTTCTCGGTCGTAGCCAAGATAAAGAGAGCATGATGCGGAGGTTCCTCCAATGTCTTCAAGAATGCGTTGAAAGCGGCGGTCGTCAACATATGGACCTCGTCAATAATGAAGACTTTGTATTTACCGATTGGAGGCGGGATACGCACTTGGTCGATCAAGGTACGAATATCGTCCACCGAGTTATTCGAGGCGGCATCCAGTTCATGAATATTATAAGAACGCTGCTCATTGAAAGCCCGGCACGACTCGCACGCATTACAAGCCTCGCCATCCGCCGTCGGATTCAAGCAATTGATCGTCTTCGCAAAGATACGGGCACACGAGGTCTTTCCTACTCCACGAGGACCGCAAAACAGGTAAGCATGCGCTAATTTGTTACTTTGTATCGCGTTTTTCAGCGTAGTGGTAAGAGACTTCTGCCCTACTACACTCCGAAAAGTGGACGGGCGATATTTTCTTGCCGATACAATATAATTATCCATTCTCTGCTTTTTATTGATAAGACAAAGATAAACAAAATAATTCATTATCTTCGCGAAAACGATGTTCCGATGTCACGCATAAAAGAGTTTTACATAAAGTATCTATCGTGGATCAACGCTTATTGGTTGGTTACCATCGTGTTCCTTATCGTCACCTTTACGGTGGGCGATAGCAGCCTGTATAAACGCTATACGTACGACGAGAAAATACGCGGCTTGGAGAAAGAGATCAAACATTACCAAAAGGAGATCGAAATCAACAGCAAGAAATTAAACGACCTTCATACGGACAAGGAGGGACTGGAACGTTTCGCCCGTGAAGAGTATTTTATGAAAAGGTCGAACGAGGATGTTTTTATTATCAAGGACAAATAAATGAATCAACAAATCAGATCGATTATTTTCGGCGTAGCGGGATTACTCGTATTAGCCGGTGCCGTATTGTTTCTTACTCATTGGGCTGTCGCCCCTTATTTATTCGCTGTCGGTGCAGCGGGTATAGCCGTTTGCTATCTGACCCTTCCGGTTAAGGACTTGGACTTTCGTCGCCGTCGGCTCCACCGTTTCAACGTATTCGCCGGACTTCTAATGATCGTATCTTCCGGCTTTATGTTCAACAACCGTACCGAGTGGATCCTTTGCTTGAGCGTAGCCGCTATCTTACAAGTATATACCGCTTTCGTTACTCCTAAAGAGTAATTGGCCGCAAAACGCAGTCTCGACCGATGAATATATACTGACCAGGCCAACGCAGTATATATTACTTTGCAGATACAGTATATCTTCTATAAAATCCCCGGTAAGTACCGTTAAAAAAGGGTGTATCAAACGTTCCTTTGATACACCCTTTCTTTTATAAATTCTATTAATAGCTTACTTGGCCGGAGAGGAATAATTCTTATTCAAGTATTCCAGCAATTCGCCTGTGATATCATAGGAATCGCCAGCCAAAAGGATATTATCTCCTACCGTATTGCTGAATACCACTTGATAGCCCCTACCCAGATTGAAAGCCTTCAATTGAGAAACAACCGTATCGCGTAATTGCTCGTTCAACTTCTGCTGCTCTTGCATCAACTCTTGAGCCAATTGGTTATCTAAGTTCTGCAACTCTTGTTGCTTATTCAATAAACGTTGTTGCTCTTGCTCCGCCCTCTCACGGGTAAGGAAAGCGTTATTTTCTACCTTACGCTGGAAATCTTGCATCTCGCCTTGTAAACTACGGGCTTTCTGGGTGATGTTAGCACGGGAATTCTCTTGTTTCTTCAAGATGATCTCGTTCAGATCCTTGGAATAATTGTAATTAAGTAACAGGGAATCCACATTTACATAAGCGATCGGAAGTAAGGCCGTTGTGTCTCCCGCTGACGCAAATGTTCTTGTTACGCTTGATTCTTTCTTGCCGGAAAATTGCATAATATACAAGATTACGACAGCCACCGCTAGCACACCGTTAATAACGTAGTTAATGTTCTTCATAAAGTGCAATTTAAATCTTATTTTTTTATTCTTTTATTTCGTTCATGATGTCATAGAGCCCCTTTTGCTTAACCGCCATACGATCCATGGTCTTCGCGCAAAATATACCTTTCTTACCCAACGCCCTGTTTCCTTCGATATGCGTATTCGGGAACCTTCCTCCCTTTTTCAACAGCACTTTTATCGATAGCAACACGACGCTGATAACAAGAATTATGACCGTAAATAATAACGTTGTAAGCATTTTCTCTATATTTGTGGACGCAAATATAAGAGTTTAAGTGATTACTAAGTGTCTTTTTGGCATTTTATTCTACTTTTTTTCGAACTAAGCTCTTTCAGTTGCGGTTTTATTAACTTTAGAGTAACATCTATAATACATTGTAACATTATGAAGATTACTGATTTAAAGCCTACTATCGTATGGAAGTTCTTCCATCAAGTAACCCAAGTGCCTCGCCCCTCAAAAAAGGAAGGCAAAATGATTGAATTCCTAGAATCATTCGCGAAAGAGTACAAAATAGCTATCAAGAAAGATGAAGCCGGCAACCTTTTAATGTCAAAGCCTGCCACTCCGGGAATGGAGGATCGTCCGGTAGTCGTATTGCAGTCTCACATGGATATGGTTTGCGAGAAAAATAACGGTACGAAACACGATTTCGACAATGATCCGATCGAGACGATCGTCGACGGCGAATGGCTGCGTGCCAACGGCACTACTTTGGGAGCCGATAATGGTATCGGTGTAGCGGCCGAGTTGGCTTTGCTTGCCTCAGATGATATCCAACACGGTCCGATCGAATGTTTGTTCACGGTAGACGAAGAAACAGGTTTGACCGGAGCGAAAGCCTTGAAAGAAGGTTTCATGACCGGAGATATCTTGTTAAATCTCGATAGCGAGGATGAGGGAGAGATCTTTATGGGTTGCGCCGGAGGTAAAGACACGCAAGCGACTTTCCATTACGAGCCAGTTCCTACGTCCGATAAGATGCAGTATTTCCGTATCGACGTGAAAGGGCTGAATGGCGGTCACTCCGGTGGCGAGATCCACAAAGGATTAGGCAATGCCAACAAGATCTTGGTTCGTTTCTTATTCTTATTGAAAAAGAAATATGATTTCGTTCTTTGCTCTATCGATGGAGGAAACTTACGTAACGCAATCGCTCGCGAGGCACACGCCGTGATCGGCTTGCATCCGGAAAATAAGGAGGATGTACGTATCTTGCTGAACCATTTCGCCGCCGACGTTGAAAATGAGTTGAAACATGTAGACCCGAGCGTTCAGTTAGCGATGGAGTCCACGGATCGTCCGGAGTATCATATCGACAATGCCACCGCCGAGAAATTAATCTACGCCTTGCACGCTTGTCCGCACGGCGTAATCGGTATGAGCCACGATATAGAAGGCTTGGTAGAGACTTCTACCAACCTTGCTTCCGTAAAGATGAAAGAAGGCAATACGATCTTGGTCGGTACCAGCCAACGTAGCTCTATCGAATCATGCAAGATCGCTATCGCCAATACGGTAGCCTCCACGTTCCTATTGGCTGGAGCAGATGTAAAACATGGCGACGGCTATCCGGGATGGGCCCCGAACCCCGACTCTAAGATCTTGAAGATCGCACAGGAGACTTACAAACGCCTATTCAACAAAGACGCCAAGATCATGGCCATCCACGCCGGATTAGAGTGCGGTTTGTTCTTGGAAAAATATCCGAAACTGGATATGATCTCTTTCGGGCCTACTTTGCGTGACGTACATTCACCCAACGAGCGTATCGAGATCGCTACGGTCGGTTTATGGTGGAGCCACCTTCTTGAATTATTAAAGAGCATCCCCGCAAAATAAACCAACGTTTTTTGCGTTATAGGAAGAGGAAAGACACGATAACCGTGTCTATCCTCTTTTTTTATGTTAATGTCTTGCAACTTTTTTATGATAATTTTGTTTATCTATTGAAACAAGAACACAAGATATTTACAGTTAACATTTACGAAAATGAAAAGATTAACGATAACGCTATTTATACTCGCGACGCTTCTGTTGAACATGCTTCCGGCATGCGACGGTTTGGATGATCATTATTCCACCAACCCGACTTACCGGCTAAGCTTCTCGACAGACACGCTCGCTTTTGACACGATCTTCAGTACGATCGGTTCTACCACCCGTCAATTTATGATCTACAATAAAAATAGTGAACCTCTGAGCATTGAGTCCATCATGCTGGCCAGTGGAGAGGCAACCGGCTTCCGCATGAATGTGGATGGACGCAAAGGTAGCTCATTTAATAATGTAGGGATACTCGCCAACGACAGCATGTATGTATTCGTGGAAGTAACGGTCGATCCGAATGGGGGCAATCAACCTCTGTTGATACAGGATTCCGTACTTTTCACCGTGAATGGCATCCGTCAATCCGTATTATTGGAAGCCTATGGGCAGGATGTTAATCTTTACAAAGGCGGTGTTACGATTACAAAAGATTCTATCCTCACGGCTAATCGTCCTTATTTGATCTACGATAGTTTGGTTATCGCTAAAGGGGTTTCATTGAATATCGAGAAGGGGGCTACTTTCTATATGCATGATAAAGCGAGCCTGATCGTTCACGGCTCCATGAACGCTTTAGGCACCTTGGATGAGCCTATCACTTTCCGAGGCGACCGTTTGGATTATATACTAAATGATATATTACCGTATGACCGGACTCCCGGACAATGGGGAGGCATTACCTTTAAGGCGGATAGCTACGGGAATGTCTGGGATAATGTAATCGTACGTAATGGTACCTCCGGTGTATATTGCGAGCCTTCCACCCCGGACCGGCCAAAGATCAAGATAAACAACTCACAGATCACGAATATGGGGAGCGATCTATTCTTCGCCATCAATTGTGATGTTATCGCTACAAATACGGAATTCAGCAATGCCGGAGGAAGTGTACTCACTTTAGTCGGTGGTAAATATTACTTCGCTCACTGTACGATGGCTAATTACATGAGTTTAACCAAAAGGGAAATGGCCAGCGAGACTGTTCCTTTGGATAGTAAATGCCTGTACTTGCTCAATAACGTAACAGTAGACGGAAATGGCCCGTATCCTATCACGCAAGCTTATTTTGACAATTGCACTATCGATGGAAGTTACGATGTCGAATTAAAAGCAGATGGCAGTACAGATTTCGATTATCGGTTCAATCACTGTGCGCTTAAAGCCAAAGAATCCTCCAGCGATCACTTCAAGGAGGTCTTGTTTATCAAAAAGACTCCTTCCTATCGGAAAGTAGGAGGCAAGCAAAATAAATACACCTATGATTTCCGGCCAGATTCCGTATCGACTACCGGAGTCGGAAAAGCAGATCCCGAGATAACGAAGAATTATCCGATCGATCGTTACGGTGTCAACCGGCTAACCAGTTCGAACGGCCCGACCATAGGAGCCTACGAGTTTGTTCAGGAAGAGACCGAAGATTCAAACGAATAAGAATACATTACATATTAACAATTAATCAAAGCTTTAACTATGAAGATTTTTATGTTTTTTCTTTTATTCTTTGCCTCCCCTCCGTTATTTGCCCAAGCTACGTTCAAGGTCATGACCTATAATGTGGAGAACTTTTTCGACACAAGGGATAATCCAACCAAGAATGACGATGAATTTCTACCTTCCGGCAACCGGTACTGGACACAAAGCCGCTACTATCATAAGCTACAACAAATAGCGAAAGTAATAAGCGCTGCCGGGGAATGGAGCACACCGGCCTTAATAGCTCTTTGCGAAGTCGAGAATGACTCCGTCCTGTCTCATCTTACCCGTCGCACACCGCTCCGCTGGCAGGATTATCGATATATTATCACTCAAAGCCCCGATCCCAGAGGTATTAATGTCGCTCTTCTTTATCAACGAGATCAATTCTTTTATTTACGACATGAATCCATTCCAATTCGTTTTTCCGGGAACAAACACAAATTAACCCGAGATATCCTACACGTATATGGAAAGATCATAACAGGCGATACCTTAGATGTTTTCGTGTGTCATTTCCCCTCCCGCTATGGAGGAGAAAAAGAAAGTGAAAAGGATCGTTTTGACGCGGCCCGCACTTTACGGGGATCTAGCGATTCCCTGTTACTGATACGAGAAAAGCCGCAGATACTCATTATGGGAGACTTCAATGATACCCCTCAAGACAGAAGTATTTCCGAGATATTCGCTGCCCAAGCCTTTCCTGAAAATACGCAGATCACAGATTCCACATCTTGTACCTATTATAATTTGTTCGCAAGCCCCTATATAACTCAATTCCCGGGTAGTCATAAATACCAAGGCGAATGGAGCCAACTCGATCAAATAATCGTAAACCGGGATCTCATCACGCAAGAGTCTTCCATGCATATCATTCCGGAAAGCATCCACATATTCGCTCCTGATTTTTTATTGACTAAGGATAAAACATGGCGGGGGGTACGTCCTTTTCGAACCTATTACGGCTTTAAATATGAGGGCGGTTTTAGTGACCATTTACCATTAACAGTCGATTTCCTAATACGTTCTCAGATCAAACGCTGAAAGGAAAACATTGAAACCTTTTTTCCGATCTCTTGTTATCCTATTAAAGAAGAAAAGCTATGTAGTCAACAAGCAAACAGAACACATATGGAAATAAATCTCGCCTCAATCCGGCAAGAATACACAAAAGGAGGATTAAGGGAAAGCGAACTTCCGGATAACCCATTCTTGCTTTTCAGTCAATGGTTACAAGAGGCTATAGACAGCAAAGTAGATGAACCCACGGCCATGCTAGTAGGGACCGTATCTCCAGAAGGCAAACCTTCCACCCGTACCGTCTTATTAAAGGACCTGCATGATGATAAGTTTATTTTCTACTCCAACTACGAAAGCCGAAAAGGCAGGCAACTGGCACAAAACCCGGCAATCTCTCTTTCGTTTGTATGGCATCAATTAGAAAGGCAGGTACATATCGAAGGTACGGCTGAAAAAGTCCCCCCGGATGAATCGGATCAATATTTCAAAAAACGCCCGTATAAAAGCCGGATCGGAGCTCGTATATCCCCACAAAGTCAACCCATCGGCAGCCGTATGCAACTTATACGAGCTTTCATTAGAGAGGCAGCTCGTTGGATTGGAAAAGAAGTGGAGCGTCCGGCTCACTGGGGCGGGTATGCCGTCATTCCCGAACGTATCGAGTTCTGGCAAGGTAGGCCCAACCGGCTTCATGATCGCATAGTATATACCCTTCAACCGGACGGCCATTGGAAAAAAGAAAGGCTCGCCCCATGAAATCAGGTACAAGTCCGATACCAAAGGATAAGAGATAGATAATTCATCGAAAACGATTATCTTTGTCTGTCAAAATACGTAATACCTATGAATATTAGATCCATATATCTAGCCGGTCTATTCGCAATCATCGGCTCCCACATAATCAACACAAACGCCCAGCAACTTAGGAATCCTTTCGATTTCCCGATCTTACTGAGCGGAAACTTCGGTGAGTTAAGAAGTAATCATTTCCATTCCGGAATAGACTTCAAGACACAAGGGGTAGAAGGTAAATCCGTCCATACGGTACAAGAAGGATACGTATCACGTATATCCGTAAGTCCATGGGGCTACGGTAACGGGCTTTACATCACACACCCGGATGGAACGACCACCGTATACGGCCATCTACAAAAATTCTCGAAGAAAATAGCGAATTATGTAAAAGAGCAACAATACGCACAAGAAAGTTTCAATGTAAATCTCTTCCTTACGCCGGATTTGCTTCCTGTCGAGAAAAATGAAGTCGTAGCGTTAAGCGGCAATACCGGAAGCTCTGGTGGACCTCATCTCCATTTTGAGGTACGAGACACCGAGACCGAGGAAGTCATGGACCCCTTGGATTATTTCTCGGATCGGATAACCGATACCCGTCCTCCTAAAATCCAAGGAATACAGATCGTCCCCATCGAAGGAAAAGGCGTAGTAAACGGCAAAAGCAAGAAGCTTGAGATAAAACCCGTCACGGCGAAAAACGGGAAACAGACAATCACTGGAAAAATCGAGGCATGGGGAGAAATAGGGCTCGCTGTAAAAGCCTATGATTATATGGATAATACGACTAACATTTATGGCGTACGAGAAATCACGCTCACGGCAGACAGCCAAGTGATTTTCCATAGTAATCTCGATAAGTTCGCATTTGACGAGACCCGTTATCTGAACACATTCACAGATTATGAAGAATGGAAAGATCATCGCTCTTTCTATATGCGTAGTTTCATCGAGCCGGGAAACCGTCTACGCTTCCTTGAAAGCGTAAACCGGGGAATCTTGCGTATAGATGAACCTCGTACCTATCATTTGACGTATACACTTGCTGACGCTTTCGGCAATGCCACCCGTTTATCCATCTGGATCGAGGGAAAGAAACAAGAGATCCCCCAGATCGATACGACTCATACAGAATTATTCCATTGGGGTGGCGAGAATAGGTTCGGCGCTAAAGGCATCCGTCTCGTCATGCCTAAAGGTAATCTATATAATGACCTCTACTTCCGCTATTCGGTGAAAGAAGATAGCACCTCATTATCAGCCACCCACATATTGCACGATAAGCCAATCCCTTTGCATGGAACGGCCCAGTTATCACTATTCTTGCAAAGCGATACGCTTGAGAATAAACAACAATATGGTGTGGTTCGCTTACAAAACGGACGTGCCTCTTGGATGGGCGGTACATACCGTAATGGCTGGATCGACGCAAATATCAAGGAATTGGGCAGTTATAAGATACAACAAGATACAAAGGCTCCGGTTATCACGCCGATCAACCAACAGACGTGGATCAACAAACAGAACTTCATATTCCGTTTGTCCGATAACTTAAGCGGGGTACAAACCTACCGGGGAGAAATAGACGGGCAGTTTGTCTTATTCGAGATGAATAATAAATCGGTTATTACCTATCGCTTCGATAAAGAGAGGTTGCAAAGAGGCAAGCATGAACTTAAATTAATCGTAACGGATGCTTGCGGAAATGAGTCGATTTATACACATCCGTTTACTTGGTAGGACGATTTATCGTATTTTTTAGGCAAAATATAAGTCCTTTGATTGCTTTACTTTAAGAAATTCGTATATTTGTTTCTTGTATATTTATCGTATTGAGTAGATTGCTCAACAATAAACACAATAATATTATAAACATGGAAAACAACGACTTATTAGAAATGGTAAGAAGTAAGGCACAAGGATGGCTTACGAAAAGTTATGATGCGGAAACTCGTGCTCAAGTTCAAGCGTTACTTGACAACGAAGATCCTACTGAGTTAATCGAGTGTTTTTATAAAGACCTAGAATTCGGAACAGGTGGATTACGCGGAATCATGGGAGTAGGTTCAAATCGTATGAATATATATACGGTTGGTGCGGCCACCCAAGGTTTATCCAACTATCTGAAAAAGGAATTCACGGATTTAGAACAGATAAAGGTTGTCATCGGCCACGATTGCCGTAACAACAGCCGTAAGTTCGCGGAAATATCAGCCGATATCTTCTCCGCTAACGGTATCAAGGTTTATTTATTCGAAGACCTGCGTCCGACTCCAGAAATGTCATTCGCTATCCGTAAACTGGGATGCCAGAGCGGTATCATCTTGACGGCTTCTCACAATCCGAAAGAATACAACGGATACAAGGCTTATTGGGATGATGGCGCACAAATGATCGCCCCGCACGATAAGAATACGATCGCCGAGGTTAACAAGATCCGTAACGCTAGCGAGATTAAATTCAAAGGAAATAAAGAATTGATCGAGATCATCGGACAAGCGATCGATGATGAATATATCAAGGAATTAACAACGATTTCTTTGTCTCCGGAGGCTATTTCCCGCCATAAGGATATGAAGATCGTATACACTCCGATCCACGGAACTGGTGTTAAATTGGTTCCTGCCGCTTTGAAAGCTTACGGATTCACGAACATTATCCATGTACCGGAACAAGATGTTGTTAGCGGTGATTTCCCGACGGTTATCTCTCCGAACCCGGAAGAGCCGGCTGCTTTAGCTATGGCTGTAGAGAAAGCAAAAGAGACTGACGCTGAATTGGTAATGGCTTCCGATCCGGACGCAGACCGTGTAGGTGCCGCCGTTAAGAATAACGAAGGCGAATGGGTACTTTTGAATGGTAACCAAACCGCTTTGATGTTCGTTTACTATTTAATCACCCGCTGGAAAGAGTTAGGTAAGATCAATGGTAAAGAATATATCGTAAAGACAATCGTTACGACAGAGACGATCAAGACGATCGCCGAGCGTAATGGCGTAGAAATGTACGATGTTTATACAGGCTTCAAATGGATCGCTAACGTTATGCGTGAGAACGAAGGCAAGAAAAACTATATTGGTGGTGGCGAGGAAAGCTACGGATTCCTTTGCGAGGATTTCGTCCGCGATAAAGACGCTGTTTCCGCTTGCGTTATCTTAGCCGAGATCGCAGCTTGGGCAAAAGATCAAGGTTTGAGTTTGTATCAATTGCTTCAGAAGATTTACGTGGAATACGGCTTCTCTAAGGAGAAAGGTATCTCTGTCGTGAAGAAAGGCAAGAGTGGAGCGGAGGAGATCGAGGCTATGATGAAAAAGTTCCGTGAGAACCCGTTGACAGAGATCGCAGGCTCTAAGGTAACTTATTTCTACGATTACTCTACATTGAAAGGTAAGGACTATGCAGAGAACGAAACCGTTACATTAGATATGCCTACTACCTCTAATGTGCTTCAATACTTCACGGAAGATAATACGAAAGTATCTATCCGTCCTTCCGGAACAGAACCGAAGATCAAATTCTATTGCGAGGTTCACTCCAAGGTAAAGAGCATCGATGAATTGCCGGAGGCAGAGAAAGCGGCAGAAGAAAAGATCAATCAGATCAAGGCTTCTTTAGGGATCTAATCGAACTTAATTATTACATATAGAGGCAAGAACGATTCTCGCCCTTGCCTCTTTTTATTCTATCAGATCAAATCAGACTTACTGAAACAAAACGGCAACAAGGCCGTCGCGCTCGGAACGAGATACGCTTCCTCTTTTCCACAAAGAAGGACTTTCATAGGTTTGTTATAACGTTGCTCGGTTTCCAACATCACTTGCCGGCAGGCACCACAAGGCGTGATAAGATCCACACGTTCCCCATCCTTCATAGCCGCAATCGCCAAAATCTGAACTGCCGCATCCGGATAACGTGCTCCCGCATAAAATAAGGTGGTCCGCTCCGCGCAAAGCCCAGACGGATAGGCTGCGTTTTCCTGATTATTTCCGGAAAGTATCTCCCCATTCTCCAATAGAACCGCCGCTCCCACATGAAACTTGGAATAAGGAGCATAAGCTTTTTTCGAGGCTTCAAAAGCGGCCTCGTACAATTGCCTATATATATTGTCCAATTCTCCTACCGCATAGACCTCTACCCGGGTCTCTAATTTCAATTCTTTCATTTTCTTGATTGTTTTAATGTTTTGAAAGAAACATAACTATAATTCTTATAGGCTATAAATATAAAAAGAATATATTAATTTCGCACCCACATCATAGAATATACCTTAATATAGAACAAAGACATATGCATTCAATGCTTCTTACATCCGATAAAGACCCGATGGGCGCCGCTATCATCGATTATCTCGCACATGGAAAAGCGAGCAAACTCCGTGTATTCTCCTCCATGTTCGATGAAGATGAGATTCCCGTGAATCAATTATTCCGGACTTTCCAAGAAATGCCCTCCTTGGAACAGAAAGCCCTTCAACTCAGTACAGGTAAAATATTGGATGTTGGTGCCGGAAGTGGATGCCACACCTTGGCTTTACAGGAAATGGGTAAAGAGGTTACCGCTATCGACATATCCCCTCTTTCCATAGAGGCCATGAACAAACGGGGCGTAAAAGACGCCCGCTTACAGAATTTTTTTGACAGGAGCTTAACCGGACCATTCGATACCATTCTTCTCTTAATGAACGGTTCCGGGATTATCGGTAAACTGGAAAATCTCCCGGCTTTCTTTCACCGCTTAAAAGAGGTTCTAGCCCGGGACGGACAGCTTTTACTTGACTCTAGCGACTTAAGTTATTTATTTGAAGATGAAGACGGGAATCTGGATATCGCCCCCGAGGATGATTATTTCGGAGAGATCGATTTCCGCATGCAATATAAAAGTATCAAAGGGGATTCATTTGATTGGTTATATATAGATTTCAACACGCTGAATCTATACGCAAGGCAAGCCGGCTTTAAAGCGGAAAAAATAGAAGATGGGGAGCATTACGATTATCTAGCCCGTATCTCCTATTTTTAACCCATCAATTCCCAGTAGATATGTATTTTCTTTTATATATTTGTCCGGTAAAATCGGATCGAAAAGAACAGTTATGCGTTTATCCCTTCATTTTTTAGGTATATTATTATTGTCCCTCGCCTGTTTAAGCGCAGGGGCAGAAAGCCAGCGGAAGCTGACTTCCTATCAAAAATACATCAGTAAATACAGTGATTTGGCGATTCAACACCAAAAGAAATATCGCATTCCGGCAAGTATCACCTTAGCGCAAGGATTACTGGAATCCGGAGCTGGGCAAAGCGACTTGGCCAGACGCTCCAACAATCACTTCGGTATCAAATGCCATTCGGACTGGCGAGGCGGCAGGGTCTATCACGACGACGACCTGCGGGGAGAGTGCTTCCGGAAATACAAACGAGTAGAGGATTCTTATGATGACCATTCCCGCTTCCTCGCCGAACGCTCCCGCTACGAACGCCTGTTCAAATTAAACATCAAGGATTACAAAGGCTGGGCCAAAGGACTACAAAAATGCGGTTACGCCACCGATCGTGCTTACGCAAATAAATTAATCAAGGTTATCGAAGATTATGAGTTATACCGCTTTGACTCCGGTAAGGGAACAAAGAAGACCTCTACCAAGAAGCAAAATCTTCCGGTGTTCAATTATCAAGTCTATCGTACCCACGGTTTGATCTATGTATACGCTAAGGATAACGACAGTTTCGACCAGATCGCCCGAAGCATGGGATTCAAGGCCAAGCAGTTGATGAAATTCAACGAGGTGCCCGAGGACTTCCCGTTGCAGGAAGGCGATATCGTATATCTGGAAAAGAAAAAGAAGAAAGCGGACAAGCCGAATTACGACCACGTGGTACAAGTCGGAGAGTCTATGCACAGTATCGCACAGATGTACGGAATCCAGATCAAGAGTCTGTATAAAATGAATAAAAAAGACAAAGATTACATCCCGGAGGAAGGAGATGTCTTAAAACTTAGATAAGTAACATAAAAAAGTATTACCTTTGCGGTTCAAATAATATAGTACAATGAGTGATCAACGTTATAACCTGCGAGGCGTTTCCGCTTCAAAAGAAGATGTTCACAACGCGATAAAGAACATCGATAAGGGAATTTTTCCGAAAGCGTTCTGTAAGATCATCCCCGATATCTTAGGCGGTGATCCTGAATATTGTAATATTATGCATGCGGATGGCGCCGGTACCAAATCGTCCTTGGCGTATATGTACTGGAAAGAGACCGGAGATCTTTCGGTGTGGAAAGGTATCGCCCAAGACGCTCTTATCATGAATATCGACGACCTGCTTTGTGTAGGTGCCGTAGACAATATCTTGGTCTCTTCTACAATTGGACGTAACAAGCTGTTGGTTCCGGGCGAGGTGATATCGGCGATCATCAATGGAACAGATGAGTTGCTGGCAGAGTTACGTGAGATGGGTGTTGGTTGCTATGCGACAGGTGGCGAGACCGCAGACGTTGGCGACTTAGTTCGTACCATCATCGTAGATAGTACGGTCACTTGCCGCATGAAACGTTCGGACGTAATCGACAATAAGAATATCCAAGGAGGAGACGTGATCGTAGGTCTGGCATCTTCCGGACAAGCCACTTACGAGAAAGAATACAATGGAGGTATGGGTAGCAATGGTTTGACCTCTGCCCGCCATGATGTCTTCTCCAAGTATTTAGCGCAGAAATATCCGGAAAGCTACGATGCCGCCGTTCCCGAAGAATTGGTTTACTCCGGAGGATTGAAACTTACGGATAAGATCGAGGAATTAGGGATAGACGCCGGAAAGATGGTGCTTTCGCCGACACGTACCTACGCACCGGTAATTAAGGTATTGCTTGATAAACTACGCTCCCAGATCCATGGCATGGTACATTGTTCGGGAGGGGCCCAGACAAAAGTCATGCATTTCGTAGAGAACAAGCGTGTAACCAAGAATAACCTCTTCCCTATCCCACCGTTATTCCGCACGATTCAGGAGCAGAGCGGTACGGACTGGAGCGAGATGTACAAGGTATTCAATATGGGACACCGGATGGAGATCTACATCGCTCCCGAGCATGCGGAAGAAGTAATCAGCATCTCAAAAAGCTTTGGTATTGATGCGCAAATCGTGGGTTTCGTAGAGGAAGCTGATAAAAATGAATTGATTATCGAAAGCGAGAAAGGTCGCTTCACCTATTAATAAAGATAAATGGCCGAAAATAGTTTACTTGGTAAATTAGACGGATTAGTGAGCCGTTTCGAGGAAGTCGGTACGCTTATTACCGACCCGGCGGTGATCGCCGACATGAAACGGTTCGTAAAACTGAACAAAGAGTACCGTGATTTGGAGAAAATCGTGGGAGCTCGTTCGGAATACGTGAAAGTATTGAACGGGATCGAGGAAGCGAAAGCCTTGCTTGAGTCCGAGCAAGATTCGGAAATGCGGGAAATGGCTCGTGAAGAGCTGGATACCTGCAACGAACGTATTCCCGCTTTGGAAGAAGAGATAAAATTATTGCTCGTTCCCGCTGATCCGCAAGACGACAAGAACGCGATCGTTGAGATACGAGGAGGAACGGGAGGTGACGAAGCCGCCCTTTTCGCCGGTGATCTATATCGTATGTACGTGAAGTATTGCGAACTGAAGGGATGGAAAATAAGCGTGTCTAGCTTTAGCGAAGGCTCATCCGGCGGCTTTAAGGAAATCATCTTCACGGTATCGGGCGAGAAAGTATACGGTACGTTGAAGTATGAGTCCGGTGTACACCGTGTACAGCGTGTACCGGCTACGGAGACGCAAGGACGTGTACATACCTCCGCCGCCACGGTCGCCGTATTGCCTGAGGCGGATGAATTTGATGTTGAGATTAATGAAGGGGAGATTAAATGGGATACCTTCCGCTCCGGTGGTGCCGGTGGTCAGAACGTAAACAAGGTGGAATCAGGTGTTCGCCTGCGTTATGTCTGGAAGAACCCCATTACAGGTGTGAGTGAGGAAATCTTGATCGAATGTACGGAGACACGAGACCAACCGAAGAACAAAGAAAGGGCGCTTACCCGTCTTCGTTCGTTTATTTATGACAAGGAACACCAGAAATACTTGGACGATATCGCCAGCAAGCGTAAGACCATGGTATCTACCGGTGACCGCTCCGCGAAGATCCGTACGTACAATTACCCGCAAGGGCGTATCACGGATCACCGTATCAATTACACGATCTATAATCTTTCAGCCTTTATGGACGGTGAAATTCAAGATTGCTTGGATCACCTGATCGTAGCGGAGAACGCTGAGCGACTGAAAGAGTCTGAATTGTAAACACATCCAATCATTTCATACTGAATAAGAAAATGAACAAACAACAGCTATTCGAGAATATTAAAAAGAAACAATCCTTCCTTTGTGTCGGATTAGATACAGATATAAAAAAGATCCCGCAACATCTATTGTCGGAAGAAGATCCTATTTTCGCATTCAATAAAGCGATCATCGACGCTACCGCCGATTATTGTGTCGCTTACAAGCCGAATCTGGCTTTTTACGAGAGCCTCGGCACAAAGGGTATGATGGCTTTTGAGAAGACTGTGGCTTACTTACGGGAGAATTATCCCGATCAATTTATCATCGCCGACGCGAAACGTGGTGATATCGGAAATACCTCCGAGATGTATGCCCGTTCTTTCTTCGATCATATCAAGGTAGATGCCGTAACGGTCGCTCCATATATGGGCGAGGATAGCGTAAAACCATTCTTGATCTACCCGGAGGCTTGGGTAATCTTATTGGCCTTGACCTCCAATAAAGGCTCACATGATTTTCAAATGACGGAAGACGCAAATGGTGAACGTCTTTTCGAGAAAGTACTAAAGAAATCGCAAGAATGGGCTAACGATGAGCAAATGATGTATGTAGTGGGCGCTACCCAAGGCAAGATGTTCCTTGATATCCGTAAACAGGCCCCGAATCATTTCTTGTTAGTTCCGGGCGTAGGCGCTCAAGGTGGAAGCTTGGCGGAAGTAGCTCAATACGGGATGAACGACCAATGCGGTCTTTTGGTAAATTCTTCCCGTGCGATTATTTACGCGGATAAGACGGAGGCTTTCGCCAACGTAGCCCGCGAGGCGGCACATGCCGTACAGAAAGAAATGGCCGGTTATCTACACGATAAGGGAATTATTCCCTGCAAAGCATAGGCTATATAAAGAATTTTCACCATTTTTGCAAACTAACTGTCTATAAACAGCGGACAGTCAACGAAGATACATATATAATTGAATAAGTAATGGAGTTTTCAGCCCAACAAATTGCCGGCTTCCTGAACGGAACGATCGAAGGAGATCCGAACGTTAAAGTCAGCAACTTCTCTAAAATAGAAGAAGGAAAGCCAGGTACATTGACCTTTTTGGCGAATCTTAAATATGCGCATCATATTTATAATACCGAGGCAAGCATTGTTTTGGTGAATAATGATTTCAAACCGGAACAACCGATAAGAGCCACACTTGTAAAAGTAGAGAACGCTTATGCGGCGCTCGCGATGTTATTAAATTTGGTAGAGCAATCGAAGAGCAAAAAGAAGGGGGTTGATTCTACCGCTTTTATCGCCGCTTCCGCGACCGTGAGCGACGATTGTTATGTCGGTAACTTCGCCTACATCGGAGAAGGCGTAAAAATGGGTAAGAACTGTATGGTATACCCGCACGCTTATATCGGTGATCACGTGACGGTAGGAGATAACTGCGTATTCTATCCGCATGCCACCGTTTACGAGAATTGTACAATCGGCAATAATTGTATCCTTCATGCCGGTAGCGTAGTTGGAGCCGACGGTTTTGGATTCGCTCCCGAAGGTGAGACTTACAAGAAAATCCCGCAATTAGGCAACGTTATTATCGAGGATGATGTAGAGATCGGAGCCAATACGACAATTGACCGTGCGGTGATGGATTCTACGATCATTCGCCGAGGCGTTAAGCTGGACAATCTCGTACAAATCGCTCATAACGTGGAGGTAGGCGAGAATACCGTGATGGCGGCGCAAGTCGGCATCGCCGGTTCCGTAAAAGTAGGAAAGCATTGTATGTTTGGCGGACAAGTTGGTCTGGCCGGACATATCCATGTGGCGGACCACGTCGTATTCGGAGCTCAGGCTGGCGTTATCAGCGACGTGAAGGAAGCGACGACATTGCTCGGGGCGCCGGCGATCAACGCTAAGAACTTCATGCGTTCCAGCGCGATCTTCAACCGTCTTCCGGATATATACCGCTCGCTGGGGCAAATGCAACGGGAAATCGAACAACTCAAGAAAGAAATTAATAAACAATAAAGACCTATGCAAAAACAGAAAACGCTTGCGGCAAGTTTCTCCTTGAAAGGAAAAGGGTTGCATACCGGATTAGATATAGAGATTACGTTTAATCCCGCACCCGAGAACCATGGATACAAGATCAAACGTGTCGATATGGAAGGCCAACCGATGATTGACGCCTTGGCCGAGAACGTGGTTAATACACAGCGAGGTACGGTGCTTAGCAAGAATGGCGTTCAAGTAAGTACGATCGAGCACGCGATGGCTGCTTTATACGCTTACGAGATCGATAACTGCTTGATCGAGGTAAACGCACCCGAATTTCCGATCCTAGACGGAAGTTCTCGCTTCTTCTCCGAGGAAATCCAAAAGACAGGGGTCGTTGAGCAAAACGCTCCGAAGGATTATTATATCGTAAAGCACAAGATCGAGGTAAAAGATGAGGAAACCGGTTCTTCGTTGATCATCCTTCCGGATGATAAGTTCAGCGTGAACGTATTGATCTCATTCGATTCGCCCGTGCTTTCCAACCAATTCGCCACGTTGAACGATCTCAGCGAATTCCCGACAGAATTGGCGGCTTCACGTACGTTCGTATTCGTACGCGAAGTGGAGATGTTGCTCAACCACAACTTGATCAAGGGTGGCGATTTAGACAACGCGATCGTTATCTACGACCAGAAGATACCGCAAGAATCTTTGGACAAATTGGCAGATATGCTGAACATCCCTCACAAGAACGTGCAGGAATTAGGCTATATCAATAACAAGCCGCTTGTATTCGATAACGAACCGGCACGTCATAAATTGATCGACGTGATCGGAGATATCGCCTTGATCGGTAAGCCGATCCGCGGACGTGTGATCGCTACCCGTCCGGGACATAAGATCAATAACCAGTTAGCTCGTATGATCCGCAAGGATATCAAGATGAACGAGGTGCAAGCCCCGGTATACGATCCGAACCGTGAGCCGGTGATGGATATCAACCGTATCCGTGAATTATTGCCGCACCGCTATCCGTTCTTATTGGTTGACAAGATTATCGAGGTTGGCGGGAACTATATCGTAGGCGTAAAGAACATCACGACCAACGAACCGTTCTTCCAAGGGCATTTCCCTCAGGAGCCGGTCATGCCGGGAGTTCTACAGGTTGAGGCTATGGCACAAACAGGTGGTTTGCTAGTCTTGAATTCCGTAGATGAGCCAGAGCGTTATTCTACCTACTTCATGAAAATAGATGGCGTGAAATTCCGCCAAAAAGTCGTTCCGGGCGATACGTTGATCTTACGTCTGGAATTATTGGCACCGATTCGCCGCGGGATCTCTACCATGAAAGGGTATGTATTCGTTGGTGATAAATTGGTTAGTGAAGCCGAGTTCATGGCTCAGATTGTAAAAAACAAATAATAAGATAAAGTACGATAATGAATATATCTCCTTTAGCAGTCGTTCATCCAGAGGCCCAGATCGGCCAGAATGTAACTATCGATCCGTTTGCCGTGATTGAGAAAGATGTCGTAATCGGTGATAATTGCCGTATATATTCTCACGCCGTTATCTTGGATGGCGCACGGATTGGTAAAAATTGCAATATTTTCCCGGGAGCGGTCGTTGCCGGTATCCCTCAAGACATGAAATTCGCGGGGGAAACCACGACGGCGGAAATCGGAGATAACACGACGCTTCGCGAATGCGTGACGATCAACCGGGGTACCGCTTCCAAAGGTAAGACCGTGGTAGGCTGCGATTGCTTAATCATGGCTTATTCGCACGTGGCCCATGATTGCGTCTTAAAAGACCATATTATCATCGGTAACGCTTCGCAAATCGCCGGGGAGGTAGAGATTGATGATTTCGCTATCGTAAGCGGAGGTTCCTTGGTGCATCAGTTCACGCGTATATCCAAACACGTGATGGTACAAGGCGGTTCTCGTATCGGAAAAGATATCCCTCCTTATACCTTGATCGGCCGTGATCCGATCGTTTATTGCGGTATCAATATCGTAGGTTTACGTCGCCGGGGATTCACGAATCAGCAGGTATTCTTGATTCAAGACATCTATCGCACGCTGTATACCCGAGGCTTGAATAATACGGAGGCGCTGAAAGCGATCGAGACCGAGTACGAGCCTAGCGAGGAACGGGATTTGATCCTCAATTTCATCAAGTCTTCCAGCCGGGGTATCGTAAGAGGTTCGATCGACGAATAAGCGACACGGACATCCGGACAACCAAAAACAAATCGGCGCAAACCCCTCATCGTAAGATGCGGGTTTGCGCCGATTCGCTATTTATGTCATCAAAAGATTATTTATAGGGTAATTCCCGTGATATGCCGGATCATTTCAAGATCGATCCCCATGGCTTTCATCTTCTTGGCGTTTTCTAGGTTCGCATCCGCCTTACCTTCCGCCAGTCCTTCCATATGTCCTTCCATACGTGCCTCAAGCTTCGCCGAATCCAACACGTCATTTTGTATCATGACCGCATTCAAGTGTTCGTCATAAGCGTGTCTGTCCTCAGGAGTCATGGAGTAGTATTTTAATTTTTCTCGAGCTTCGCCTAATCCTGGAGCCATGGTGTCAGGACGGATCGTTCCGTCCTTAAGGTAGTTCATCCATTCCTATTCAAGGTGACAACTGCCGCTAATATCTCAGCCTCAGGTTCAGAAGAAATCCCATACAGGGATCAGATGCGCACCCTCTTTCATTATTTATAGCGACGTATATTGGGTATATCCATATTTTTACTACTTTTGAGGCGATAATAAAACTAAACGACTATGCTATTTAGATTTCTAATCCTATCAGATGAAGCAGATGACTTCAAGCGCGAGATCAAGATTGATTCCGAGTCTACTTTCTTGGATTTGCAAAACGCCATCCTCGACTCTGTAGGTTATACAAAGGATCAAATGACCTCTTTCTTCATATGTGACGATGACTGGAGTAAAAAGACAGAGATCACATTAGTGGAGATGGATACCTCTTCCGAGGAAGACAGCTATGTCATGGCCGATACTCAACTGGAAGAATTGTTGGAAGACGAGCACCAAAAACTACTTTTCGTTTTCGATTATATGACCGAACGTGCCTTCTTCATGGAACTTCGTGAGATCGTTCCGGGAAAAGACTTGGATGCTCCTATTTGCAGCAAATCGGTAGGTACGCCTCCCGCCCAAATAGTTTCTTTCGATGAGTTCGAGGCTAAGAACGGTAGCACGGACGTAGGAGAAGATTTTTACGGTGACTCCGAATACGATATGGACGAATTAGACAAAAGCGGCTTCGACGGTTTAGGCGAAGGTCCGATGGATAATCCTTACGACGACGAGCGCTTTTGATGAATTCCCTCGTTATATTACTTGGGCCGACAGGAGTCGGAAAGACTGAGTTAAGCCTCCAAGTGGCGGAACGTTTCGGCTCTCCGATTATCTCTTCCGACTCCCGTCAGCTCTATAAAGACCTTCCGATCGGCACGGCTGCCCCTACACCGGAACAAATGGCACGTGTCAAGCATTATATGGTAGGCACTCTCTCGCTTACCGATTATTACAGCGCCAGCAACTTCGAGGAAGATGTGGTCTCCCTCCTATCCGAATTACATAAAACGATCCCGACCGTCGTAATGACCGGAGGCTCTATGATGTACATCGACGCCGTATGTAAAGGTATTGACGATATCCCGACGGTTACACCGGAGATCCGGGATGCCCTATACATGCAATTTGAAACCGAGGGACTAGCCCCTATCCTCGCTGAATTAAAAGAAGCAGACCCCGTTCATTACGAGGAAGTGGACCGGAATAATTATAAACGAGTGATCCATGCCGTAGAGATTTGCCGGATGACAGGCAAGCCTTACTCCTCCTTCCGCACGAACATTAAGAAAGAGCGTCCGTTCCGGATCATCAAAGTAGGGCTTAATAGAGATCGCGACGAATTATGCGACCGCATCAACCAACGTGTAGATCAAATGATGAGCGAAGGATTATTGGAAGAGGCTCGCCGGGCTTATCCCTTCCGTCATTTGAATTCCTTGAACACGGTAGGTTATAAAGAATTATTCAATTACTTCAGCGGAGAATGGACATTAGACCTCGCCGTGGAGAAAATCAAAAGAAACTCCCGGGTCTACGCCCGGAAGCAAATGACTTGGTTTAAACGGGACCCAGAAATAACATGGTTCCATCCGGATGAGACCGAAGCTATATTTGCACATCTGAGCCAACAGATCATATAGCGTTTTAACAATGCCCATTATAAGGAGCTTACAATGGGCATTATAAACATGCTTGAATAGGCATTGTAAGCATCTTACAATAGGCATCAAGGTTTTCCGCTGATTATCAAAGCCAAACGCAACGACTTTATTTCTTGAAAACCAGATAAACCGCCGCTACCAAGAATACGAAAGCAAGCGCATGGTTCCATTTAAACGACTCCCCCTTAAAAGCGATGGTACTGAAGGCCACGAATACCACCAACGTAATCACCTCTTGGATCACTTTCAATTGAATCAAGTTGAACGGCCCCCCGTTATCCCGGAAACCGATGCGATTCGCCGGTACTTGGAAACAATACTCAAAAAAAGCGAGAAACCAACTAAACAGGATTACGCCAAACAAAGGAAGATGCTCAAACCAACTGAATTGTTGCTTCATCTTCAAATGACCATACCAAGCGCATGTCATAAAAATATTAGACACGATCAACAATAAAATCGTATAAACACTTTGCATATTATCTTATTTTTCGAGGTAAATAATCTTCTTGTATATTCGTCATGCTCCCCCAAAGGCTGTAACGGGCCTCCGGATTGATCGCTTCCAGACTTTTCAGCAGCTCTTTCATATCCGAACGACTGGAACCCGACTCATAAGGACAGTTCTTCAATTGTTTCCGGTACCCTTTCCATGCGGCGACCTGAATCAACTCCCTCTCTTCCACCAGACACATCGGACGGATAATCTCCATATCAAACTTATCCATTTTCAACCGGGGAGGCATTGTTCCGAAAGCCCCTTGGTGGGTCAGGTTCATCAACAGTGTCTCTAGGATATCATCTTGATGATGCCCTAGCGCAATCTTATTGCATTTATGAGCCTTAGCGATCTCAAACAAAGCTTTCCGGCGAGTCCAAGAGCATAAAAAGCAGGGGGATTTGCGAGTGTCCGTAGAAGGATCGAAACTTGTCTCATGGACAATGAAAGGCAAATCATGCTCCTCCGCGCAACTTCTAAGATATTCCCGATCCGAACAATAAGGGATATTCGTCATCACGATATGCGCTACCACGACCTCAAACCGAGGACAATAGATTTTCGACCTGCGCCCCAGTAAATCCACCAAGGCCAAGGAATCTTTTCCTCCGGACAACCCGACCAAGATCCGGTCGCCATCATTGATCAAGCCATAGTCGAAAATCGCTCTCTTTACCTTATCCTCTATCTTGCGAAACAAACGTTCGTCCGCTGTCAATTTTGCCATATCTTTTCTTTACGGGCGCAAAATTATACATTTATCTTTTCGATTTGTATGCCTCTACAAAAATATTCTTATCTTTGAAACTGCATAACTATATAATCTAGAATAGACAAAATGAAACGGTTATCCAAAAAGCTGCTTTATACGCTAGGAGTTACACTCCTATGCGGAGGAATGCAACTACATGCGCAAAGTCTTGATCAGGCAAAAAAATTATATAACGACGGGAAATACGCGGAAGCAAAACCTGTGTTCGAGAAACTAGTGAAACAAGCGCCAAGCAATGCCTCTTACAATCAATGGTATGGTGTTTGCTGTTTCGAGACCGGAGATTTAGCAGGAGCGGAGAAACATCTTAAGGTTGCCGTAAAGCGTAGGGTACAAGACGCTTATCGATACCTTGGAGAAGTATACTACCAGACCTATCGTTTTGACGAAGCCGAGGAGATGTTCGACGAATACATCACCCTCCTAACAAAAAAGAAACAAGATGTGGAGCCTTACCAGATCCGTATGGACTTGGCGAACAAAGCAAGCCGTATGCTTGATAAGGTAGAGAATGTCCAGATTATCGATAGCTTGGTCGTTGATAAAGATGATTTCTTATCAGCCTATACCTTAAGCGAGGAAAGCGGTACGTTGACCACTTACCAAGATTTCTTCCAGACTAACGATCCGGGCAACTCATCGGTATACATGAACCAGAAGGGGGATAAGATTTATTACGCCCACTCGACAGACGGTAACCACAATTGTCTTTTTACCCAATCCAAGCTCATGGATCAATGGGGAGACGAGAAACAGTTACCGATGAATATCAATAGTGACGCCGACGATGGGTATCCATTCGTGCTATCCGATGGCGTAACGATTTATTACGCATCCAAAGGGAACGGCTCTCTGGGCGGATATGATTTATTCGTCACCCGTTACAACATCAATTCCGATACTTACCTTACACCGGAGCAATTGGGCATGCCCTATAACTCCCCGTTTAACGATTATATGATGGTGATCGACGAAGCCAAGCAATTGGGATGGTTCGTTTCCGATCGTTATCAACCGGAAGGAAAAGTCTGCGTATACTTATTCATCCCGAATGACAACCGCGAGCGAGTAGATAGCGAGGATGTCGAACTAAAACGTGCCCGGGCCTCTATTGCCTCGATCAAGGATTCATGGAAACCCGGATCGAATTACGAAGAGCTTATTCATTTAGCCCATACCGAGATTCCTTATGGACGTATAGAAATAAAGAAAGATTTCACGTTCCCGATCCATGATGATATCGTTTATTACACCTTAGACGATATCCAAAGTCCGGAAGCGAAGAACTACTACGAGAAAGTAGTTTCCATCCATAGACAGATCAAGGAGCTAAATGAGAAACTAGAGAGTTTACGAGCCAGCTACATCAAAGGGAATAAGGCGAAGCGAGAACAACTGAAGCCTACGATTCTTGATGCGGAAGAAAAGTTAAACAACCTGCTCGCTCAACCGGACGAATGGGAGAAAAAGGCACGTAACGCAGAGATCGTATACCTAAGAAACAACCATAAATAAGAAGAACTATGCTACTGGACATAGCCATCATCGTCTTCCTCATGGTAGCGGCCATCCTACTGATACTGGCTGAGATATTCCTTCTTCCGGGAATAACACTCGCGGGTATAGGCGGGGCTATTTTCGCTATCGGCGGAGTCGTTTTCGCTTATACGGTAGGTATATGGGTAGGGCATCTGACTTTATCCTTATCAATCATTACATTCGGAATAATCTTCGCTTGGTTATTGCGTTCCCGGTCTTTTAACAAGATCGCTTTAAAGACAGATATCGATTCCAAGCTGACATCCAGCAGGGATCTCGGAATAGAACCCGGAGACGAGGGGATCACGCTCTCACGCTTAGCCCCTATCGGCAAGGCCCGGATTAAAGGTATTAACGTGGAAGCGAAATCTCAAGACGAATTAATCGATGAGAACACGCCGATCGTAGTGATCAGGGTAGACAGTTACAACGTAATTGTCCGTCCTAAAGAAGAAACAAATATTCACGCTTAATTTTATATATATGGAAATAACCTTTTTGCCACTTATCCTATTGGGGGCCGCAGTACTTCTGCTGGCAATCTTTTTCTATTATGTGCCGTTCCTGTTATGGATCTCGGCCAAAGTATCAGGAGTCAATATCTCCTTGATCCAGTTATTCTTGATGCGTATCCGAAAAGTTCCTCCCTACATCATCACTCGCGCGATGATCGAAGCGCATAAGGCAGGAATAAAGACGCTTACACGCGACGAGCTGGAAGCGCACTATTTAGCGGGTGGACATGTCGAGAAAGTAGTGCATGCGCTGGTTTCCGCGTCGAAAGCGAATATCGACCTTCCTTTCCAGATGGCTACCGCTATCGACTTGGCCGGACGTGACGTATTCGAGGCTGTACAAATGTCGGTAAATCCGAAAGTGATCGATACCCCTCCGGTAACAGCGGTAGCGAAAGACGGAATCCAGTTAATCGCCAAGGCACGTGTCACCGTTCGTGCGAATATCAAGCAATTAGTGGGTGGTGCCGGAGAAGAGACGATCTTAGCCCGTGTAGGTGAAGGTATCGTATCTTCCATTGGTTCATCCGAAAGCCATAAGACCGTATTGGAAAATCCGGATTCCATCTCGAAATTAGTGCTTCGCAAAGGGCTTGACGCCGGAACAGCTTTCGAAATCCTTTCCATCGATATCGCCGATATCGATATAGGTAAGAACATCGGCGCTTTCTTGCAAATGGATCAAGCTCAAGCGGATAAGAATATCGCTCAGGCGAAAGCCGAGGAACGCCGTGCGATGGCTGTCGCCCTCGAGCAAGAGATGAAGGCGAAAGCACAAGAAGCCCGTGCCAAGGTGATCGAGGCAGAAGCGGAAGTTCCCAAGGCAATGGCAGACGCTTTCCGCACAGGAAACCTAGGCGTAATGGACTATTACAAGATGAAGAACATCGAGGCGGACACTTCTATGCGTGAAGCGATAGCTAAACCGGCCGGTACTCCATCAAAACCATTAAAGGACTAAAATAGTTATATACATGGAACTATCTCCAAGGGCAGGGTCGCACCTTGCCCTTTTATGATTAAAAGTAAACTTAATTAGCTGATCGAATATGAGAACAATCCCCGCTTCAGAATTAGCGATCCATTCAGATGGTAGTGTTTTCCACCTGCATTTAAAACCAGAACAACTCGCGGATCGTGTGGTACTTGTTGGCGATCCCGCACGGGTTACAACCGTCGCTTCCTATTTTGAGTCTCAGGAATGTGAGGTTTCCAGCCGGGAGTTTCATACCATCACGGGCCAATACAAGGGAAAACGTATCACGGTTGTATCCCATGGCATCGGTACAGATAATATTGATATCGTATTAAATGAGTTGGACGCTCTCGCTAATATTGACTTCTCAACCCGTACGATCAAGCCGGAATTCAAGCAACTTTCCCTAGTTCGTATCGGGACTTCCGGAGGGTTACAGCCATTTGTCCCGATTGGGACTTATGTAGCTGCGGAGAAATCGATCGGATTCGATGGAGTCATTTATTTCTACGCAAATAGTAATTCCGTTCGTGACGCAGACTTGGAATCTGAATTAATAAAACAGCTTGATTGGCGGCTTAGCGGCATATGGCCTTATGTCGTATCGGCAGATCCATCGTTGATCGAGCAAATCACCCGTAATGATATTATCCGGGGAACGACTATCGCGGCCAATGGCTTCTACGGGCCGCAAGGGCGCGAGCTCCGATTGCCCTTGACCGATCCGGAATTGAACCGGAAAATAGAGGCTTTCGATTACAACGGGCGAAAGATTACGAACTTCGAGATGGAGAGCTCCTCTTTAGCTGGTCTGGCCGCTCTCATGGGACACCGGGCAATGACCGTATGTTGTATTATCGCCGGACGTGTGGATAATCATATGAATACGGATTATAAAGGTTCTTTGGAGGAACTGATTGAAACTGTATTAGACCGTATATAATAATATCAAGACTATGAAGTGGGATCATTCACTAATCGATACGTTGGAATGGGGGAATCAGATCTCCCATAAGGAAGATAAAATAAAGATAGCGGACCTTATCGCATCTAAAGTCGAAAACGGACAAGTCATAGGTGTTGGCTCCGGTTCTACCTCCTATCTAGCGTTGATTCGCATAGCGGAACGTATCCGGACGGAACGTCTTTCCATCTTGGCGATCCCCACTTCATTAGAAATCCGGATGACTTGCGCCCAGCTAGGCATTCCGGTTACCAGCCTGTTTTCCCACAAGCCGGACTGGACCTTCGATGGGGCTGATGAAGTAGATTCCCACTTTAACTTGATCAAAGGGCGTGGAGGCGCCATGTTCAAGGAAAAGCTATTAATCAGTTCCAGTCCGCAGACCTATATACTGGTCGATCCTTCCAAGAAAGTGGAGAGGCTGGGAGCTAAATTCCCGATCCCGATAGAGATTTTCCCGGGAGCTCTCACCTATGTAGAGGACAGACTCCAGCGTTTGAACCCCGGTGAGATAAAACTTCGTATGGGGCAAGGTAAGGATGGACCGATCATTACCGAGAATGGCAATATGATCCTAGACGTATGGATGGACTATATCCCTGAAAATACAGAATCCACTCTCAAGTCGATTACGGGCGTACTCGAGAGTGGACTCTTTATGAACTATAAGGTAGAAGTATTAGGGCTTACTTCATGAATCCTTGTTGTTTCAATACCTTCAAGAGCACCTCGGAGAAATGTTCACTATTTTTCTTCGTATAGCGTACGTCCGTAAAGACCTGCGCCAGTGTTTCCTTATTATTCTCCCTTACAAACTGCTTATTCACCTCTAATGCCTCTTTCTCACTATACAAGGCATCGATGGAAGCCGGAGTAAAGTCCGTATAAGTCTCGTTTTGTACCACAGCCGCCAATGGTAAACGTTCAACTTGAGCGGGTATAGGCTCTGCCGGATAACCCACCGTAACCGTAACGATCGGGACAACCAGACGGGGAAGAGAAAGCGCCTCAATGATCTGGTCCGCATTATAAGCCGTCGTACCCAGATAGCAAATGCCTAAGCCTTTTTCCTCAGCGGCATTGCAGAAACTCTGGGCGAACAACATCGCATCTATCGTCGAAGCGATAAACGTTTGTAAATTATCGAATCCGGCCTCCGCTTTCCTACACTCCGCCCATTTCACGAAACGGTTCGCGTCCGCACAAAAAGTAAGTACCACCGGGGCTCCCGTAATCATTGGTTGGTTAAAATGAGCCGGAGCCAGTTTCTCCTTGTTCGCAGGGTCGCGGGTAACCACGACACTATACAATTGCATATTTCCTGTATTCGAGGCACGAGTAGCCACTTCCAATAATTCATTCAGCAAAGACTCCGGGATATCCTGATCCGTATATTTACGGATACTTCTTCTATTCTTCATGCATTCTAACATAGTAATCCTATTTTTAAATTCTCAATAACTAAATCCTAATATCCATGCCGGCATACGGTTAAACACGCTTTTCGGTAACCCGTAGATAGCCGCATAAGCGTCGGGTACGAAGCGGAGACGATCATATCCCCTTAAGGGATCACCTACGGCGAAGATATATTTACCGCCAATCAAGAAATCTCCGTTCTCCATGAATTCCACGTTCGCCACGGAACGCATCTGGCTTAAGAAATAGGTTTCACACATCAATTGCCGATTCTCCTTATCTCCGAAAAAAGAGATCAGCAAGTTGGTATCCCCCATAAAAACTTTCTGCTTGGCCGGAGTGGTTCCCAGTTGGTCTGCCGAGTAATAAATAAGCCTCACATCATGAAAGAAACGCAACAGGCTATCGCTTTGCTGACGAAGCATATTTGTCTTACGGGTTACATCAATCGATTTCGGACGTAAAGGAGCCGACTCAGCCACCATCATAAAATATTTTTGAGCTCGTTCCAGATTACTCATCGAAATAGAAACCACCGAAGGCAAATCCCGGCAAATCTCTTTTCTCACTAATTCTTGCAGACGGAAATAATACATATCCGGGTCTTGCCAATAAAAAGGATAACATCCATGTTCCAGATAGTTCCGGTAAATCGGCACAATATTCATCTCCGCATTGATCTCCTTCACCAAATCATGATGGTTCGCTAAGATATCCTCCAACGGAATGGGATCTTTATCCAGAATGCTTTCGTAAGAAAGGAATTCACGGAACGACATCGGATGCATGGTATAAAAAGCAGCCTCATGCCTTAACCCGTTCCGCACCTCTGTCTGCGAGTACAAAGAAGTGGTAGCGAAAACAATCTTTAAGGCGGGGTTGGCATCCAATAAAGTTGAGACCTCTTCCATCCAGCCCGAATAGAAATGGATCTCATCCAAAAACAAATAATGCCCCCCGGCTTGCAGGAACTCCTTAACCGCATCGGTCAATGAATGTGTCTCAAACCAGAAATCATCCAGATTCACATACAGGGCTTCCCGTGAATCTTCAAATTTCAACTTAATATGCTGTAACAACAAGGTAGTCTTACCAACCCCTCGAGAGCCGAAGATGCCGATTAACCGATCCTCCCACTCTATCCGTGCATGCAAATAACGCAGGAATGTACAATTTATTCCTTTCAACAATAGCTGATGATTCCGCTGAAGCAAGTCCATATACAAATCTGTTTTACGCGAATATAAAAAATGTTCCGTGTTTTTCGTACCTTTGTCAACACTAAACCAATAAAAAGATGAATACATCCAAAGTCTACTTTACTAATTTACGCACGACCCCCAGCAGCAACCTGCTGGATAAGATGGAACGTCTGGTAAAACGTGCCGGTATCGCCAATATCGACTTCAAAAATCAATTTGTAGCCATTAAGATCCACTTTGGCGAACCGGGGAATTTGGCATACATTCGTCCTAATTACGCCGCTCGCTTGGTAAGCCTGTTACGTGAATTAGGCGCGAAACCGTTCCTTACCGATTGTAACACCTTATACTCGGGCCGCCGCTCCAACGCTGTCGATCATCTTCAAAGCGCCATGGAAAATGGGTTCAATCCCATGTCCGCCGGTTGCAACGTTATCATCGCCGATGGCGTGAAAGGTACGGACTACCGGGAAATCGAGATCGACGGGCAATATTGCAAGGCCCCGAAAATAGGTGCCGCTATCGCCGACGCCGATATCATCATTTCCATGAACCATTTCAAAGGTCACGAGCAAGCCGGTTTCGGCGGTGCGCTGAAAAACCTCGGGATGGGATGCGCCAGCGTAGGCGGTAAACTGGAATTACATTGTGCCTCACAACCCCGTATCGATACGGAGGCTTGTAAAGGCTGTAACATCTGTGTAAAGCACTGCGCTCACGATGCCATCCATTTGAATAACAACCGAAAGGCCGAAATTGATTACGAGCGTTGTGTAGGTTGCGGGCAATGTGTGGCTCTTTGCCAGTACGACGGTGCCGTAATGGGCGAAGGTGATACTTCCGAGCGATTGAATTACAAGATCGACGAGTACACGAAAGCCGTATTAGCAGACAAGCCTCATTTCCATGTTAGTTTTATCATGAACGTATCTCCGGAATGCGATTGCTGGAATCATAACGATGCCGCCATCATCCCCGATTTGGGTATCGCCGCGTCTTTCGATCCGGTGGCCTTGGATAAGGCTTGCGCCGATATGGTTATCAACGCTCCTATCATCGGAGGTAATAAATTAGCCGAGACTCATCCTCACGAACACCTTGAGGGAGAGGATAAATTCCATTTGATTCATCCGGATACGAACTGGCAAGCCGGCCTACGTTATGCGGAGGAAATCGGACTGGGTTCTCAAGCGTATGAATTAATAACAGTTTAATAGACGGAATGAGTACAATTTGCGCTATATCTACAGCTCCGGGAGTAGGAGGAATCGCAGTGGTCCGTGTCTCCGGGCCGGATGCTTTCAAGATTTGTGATCGGATATTCCGGCCGAAGAAGGTAGGTAAGAGTTTATCTACCCAAAAGGCTTATACCTTAACGTATGGTTCCATCGTCGGTAACAATGACGAAACCATAGATGAGGTGATCGCCGCTGTTTTCCGTGCCCCCCATTCTTTCACGGGGGAAGATACGGTGGAAATCACCTGCCACGGCTCGACGTATATCCAACAACAAATCCTGCAATTCCTTATCTCCAGCGGATGCCGTATAGCGCAACCGGGTGAATATACGCAACGTGCTTTCATGAATGGCAAGATGGACCTTAGCCAAGCGGAGGCCGTTGCGGATTTAATCGCCTCCACTTCGGCCGGCCAACATCGTTTGGCTCTAAGCCAGATGCGAGGTGGTTTCAGTAGGGAACTCGCCGAACTTCGAAACCAACTGCTCCATTTCACCTCTCTCATGGAATTGGAACTGGATTTCAGTGACCATGAGGAATTAGAGTTCGCTGATCGTAGCGAGCTTCGCACGCTTGCGGATCATATCGAACAGGTCATCTCCAAACTCGCCCAATCTTTCAGCGTAGGTAACGCTATCAAAAACGGTATTCCCGTCGCCATCATCGGTGAGACGAATGCCGGCAAATCTACTTTACTAAACGCCTTGTTGAACGAGGATAAAGCGATCGTCAGCGACATCCACGGAACGACCCGTGACGTTATCGAGGATACGATCAATATCAACGGCCAGCTCTTCCGTTTCATCGACACCGCCGGTATCCGTGAAACAAGCGATACGATCGAAGCTCTTGGTATTGAACGTAGTTTCAAGGCTCTAGACCAAGCACAAATCGTCATCCTCATGTACGACTTAACCCGTGACCTCAAAGATTTCGAGGCTTTCTATCAAGAAATAGCTCCGAGATTAACGAATAAGTCTGTTATCTTAGCGATGAACAAATGCGATGTATTACCCGTATCCTCTCTCCCGACCTTCTCTTTCCCCACTGAAGGCTGGCATCAAATCGCTATTTCCGCCAAAGGCAAGCTGCATATCGCAGAGCTACAACAACTCCTCACGGAAGTATCTTCCATCCCCACCCTCCACCAAAGCGACATCATCGTAACGAATGCCCGCCACTTCGAGGCGCTTACGCATGCGCTGGAAGCTATACATAGGGTACAAGAAGGTTTGAACTCCAGCCTTTCCGGGGATTTCATCTCGCAAGATTTACGGGAGTGTATATTCCATTTATCGGATATCGTAGGAGAGGTTACGACGGATCAGGTGTTGGGGAATATATTTCAGCATTTTTGCATCGGCAAGTAGGTAGTGATTACCAACGATTAGCATATATCATCAATGATTATTAAGGCGTTCAAAATGAACGCCTTTCTTTTTAGCCTTATAAGCGATGGTTATCGTTTATAGGGCTTTTTCAGCTCATTTTTGTACCGCATTTGTTGCTCGCTTGTTAAAGTTCGAAAAACGAGTGGAAAGGTAGTAGAGAAACTTTACGCCATTTTACACGGTTTTACGGGAATTTACAGAAATAACGGAGAAATAAAGATGAATTAAAATGAGCAGCAACCTGAAAATTAAGCGAATTTGTGCTTGGTGCGGTAAAGAGTTTATCGCCCAGAAAACAACTACTGCGTGTTGTTCCAAGCAATGCGCCAATGCACTCTATAAAAAGAGAAAGCGTGATGAAGCAATCAAAGCAAACAACCAAGTCGTAGAGAAAAAGATTGAAGAAAAACCTATTGAAAGAATCAAAGACAAACCATTTCTTACAATCACCGAAACGGCAATCTATCTCGGAGTAACCAGACCAACCGTTTACGGTTACATTAAACGGGGTGAATTAAAAGGCATTCGCTTGGGCTTCAAATATCTTCTGAAAAAAGAGGATATTGATGTGTTATTCAATAATCCGACAGAGTTCCATACTCCAACAAAAGAGAAATCCCCTATCACCGACTTCTATACCACTGCCGAAGTGAAAGAGAAATACCATGTAAACGAGTCATGGATATTTGTGGTAGCCAAGAAGAATAACATCCCCCGAACTTTCAATCGTGGCAAGACCTACTGGAGCAAGAAACATATAGATGCTTACTTTGCCAAGAAAGCCCCGAATCCTGATATTACTGAATGGTATAGTACCCAAGAAATGCAGGAGAAGTTCGGCATGACCTTATCCGCCATCTACACTTTCGTTTCCAAGAATGCCATCCCAAAGAAGAAGGAAGGCATCATGGTGTACTATTCCAAAAGGCATGTGGATATAGCCAAAGGCGTGGCAACACCCGAAGAACCGCAATACTATACAGTGGCAGAAGCAATGGAGAAGTTCAATCTTACTCGCGACCAGCTCTATCATTACGCAAAGTATCACAACATCCCAAAGGTGAAGAAGGGCAAATACACGCTTATATCCAAGCCCGAACTGGATAAATTGCTTGAAGCCCCAAAAATTGAATAAGTTATTTTTCGGTGAATGTACCCACCATTGAACCACTCTATTCCTTTGCACCAAACAAATGTAAAACTCTAAATATTAAACAGTATGACACACACGTGTACAAAAGTAACAGTTCGTCAGAGAGCGATTCGGAATAATCGCATCTCCTTGTATCTGGATTATTATCCGGCAGTCCGTAACCCCGAAACCATGCAGATGAGTCGCAGGGAGTACCTCGGCATCTACATCTATGCCCATCCCAAAAACGAGATGGAACGTGAGTTCAACAACGATATGCTGAACAAAGCAGAGGCTATCCGTTGTATCAGAGTTCAGTCGCTTATCAATGAAGAGTTTGGTTTCTTGGATAAAACCAAACAAAAAGCCGATTTCCTTGCCTACTTCAAGAAGATGTGTCGGAACAAAGACCAGAAATGGCAATTCGTTTATCAACATTTCTATAACTTCGTCAAGGGTCAATGCACCTTTGGCGATGTGAATGTGGACTTGTGCAAAAAATTCCGTGAATACTTGCTGAATGCCAAGCAACTCAAACATAGCAGTCGCCCTATATCCCTCAATTCGGCATCCGGTTATTACTCCACTTTCAGAGGATTGTTGAAGATAGCCTATCGGGACAAATGGCTTCGAGAGAACATCAATGATTACCTTGATAAAATTGAACCGCAAGATGTGAAGAAAGAATATCTGACATTGGACGAAGTGAAGCAGCTTGCCGCCACTCCTTGCGACATCCCTGTTCTGAAAGCCGCTTCTTTATTTGCTTGTCTGACAGGACTACGCATCAGCGACATTCTCAACCTGCAATGGGAAGACTTTGCCATTGCTCCCGACCAAGGCTATTGTCTGCGTATCAGGACACAGAAAACCCAAACGGAAGCAACACTCCCCATCAGTTACGAAGCATACGAACTATGTGGTACTCCCGGCACAGGTAAAGTGTTCAAGGGCTTGAAACGAAGCATGATTAACTATCCACTGAAAAGCTGGCTCAAAAAAGCAGGTATAACGAAGCCGATAACCTTCCACGGATTTCGCCATAGCTACGCAGTCATTCAAATCTCTTTAGGTACAGACATTTATACGGTCTCAAAGATGCTAACCCACAAGAACGTTTCCACTACTCAAATCTACGCAGATTTGGTCAATGTAAAGAAACGAGAGACGGCCAATAAGATTTCACTGAAATAAATTACAACGATGAAACGAGGAATCATAACAAACAACGGACATGGCATCCATATTTCTGATGGCGAAATATGGATGACCGTTTGGGAAATTGCCGACCTGTTTTATACAACGGTAGGAGCAATCAACGCTCGTATAAAAACGATATTGAAAGCCAATATCTTAAAGGAGTATGAAGTCTGTCAATGTATAAGGTTAGAGAATGAGAATAATGCAGATGTGTATAATCTCAATATGATTATAGCCCTATCCTATCAGATAGACACCGGGCATTCTGCTTTATTCAGAAAATGGCTTATCAGTAAAGTTGCCTGCAAACAGAAAAGTATATCACTAATTATTCCAATAAGCACAGCTAACATATACAATTGTTAATACCACTCTAAAAGTCCGGCTTGGTTTTACTCCATGTCGGACTTTTCTTACCTAATGTGGCACTATCAACCATGAATAATGCGACATATCAGTGCCAAAGGCTGCCAGTTATTAGGAAATGTATCTATTCATCTTGCAAATGATATATATTTGCACACAAACGATAAACATATATCATTATGGAACAGAAAAAGATAGAACATATAACTTTGAATCTGATTGTTTTCGGCACAATCGTAATCATTGGTGTTTTAGCCCGTCAGACCGCACTACACTATGGTTGGGATGAGTTCAGCAGTTACCTTATTCTCGTAGTATGCTCCATTGTCATAGGAGCTATCTATTTCAATTTGCAAATGATATTCGGACAAATCCTTGCTCCTATCATAGAAAAGTGCTTTGTGAGATTTGAGTGCTATCGCAATAAGACTATAGAGATTGAGGAATACCGTGAACCGATTGAAGATGCTGTAGATGTAGAACAGATTATTCCAGAATCTCAGATTGAAGTCGAAACCACATCTGACACGTCAGAAGAGATTTCGACTCCTTTGCTGTCTGAATCTAACGAAGGAGTGGCTAAACTTCAAAAGGAAGACGCCACACCTTCTATCATTTGTAATACTTCTGTTGAAGAATCCACCCAACCGTCAGAATATGAGGTGCTTCGTGCCAATGCGATGGCAGAGAAAGAGCGTACATCCCAGGAAAGACTTGATAAAGTTCTCACATACACGAAACGGACTTTAGTGACTTATCTTGACGAGGCAAGTCTTAATCGTCTATGTGGATATATTACAGAATACTATGTGTCTGATTCCCTGCCTAAAGTCGAGCCGATAAAACTCAGTTCGCAATTGAAAAGCATTGACGCTATGCACTTTGGATGGAATATCGGAAAAGCTTTTGGCAAGCCACGCTTACAAACTGCTACATTCATTAAGAAGGTATTTACTCATACCCTCCATGACGTGGAAATATCTACCATTGAACGTAAGATGTCGCACACGGAATCAGAGTGCAAGATTAGATTAGACAAGAAGATAGCTTAATATCATTTGCCTAATATCTTTCTTAGTTCCTCTATACTAAGTTTGCCTTTATGCAACATTGCATGGCAATTAGGGCATACAGGAACAAGACTATTTTCTGGATCTATTTTATGCACCTCCCCTTTCTGTGCTGAAATGGGAACAATGTGGTGTACATGAATAAATCCATTACCCAATTCTCCATAAACTTTGCCAAAGTCCATTCCACAAACTTGGCATATACATCCGTATTTTTCAATACATTTTTTACGAGCAATAGGATTACGCTCATATTTATTGACTAATACTTGCTGCACAGTACCCTCATAATACTCGTCAGAATACTGTGTATTCAAATCATCGTTTAATACCCAAAATTTTCTTTGCGTATTAACCATTTGCTTTGGAACTACCTGAAGTTCAAGACAAAATCTCAAATACTCCTTTTCTAAATCTTCATTATAGGCACAATTACAGCCTAATATTTTGTTAATAGTAGGGGTTGTTTTTGTTCCATTCTTACCATTTCTTTTAACTAGATGAACTATCAACCTATTATTCAAGTAACCAACAAACCTACTTGGAGCAAAATGAATTTTGCCCGCTGATTTGTACACAACAAAGTCTGTTCCACGACTAATCAGCCTTATCATTGCATTATAATCTTCCTCATTATCTCCACTTAAATAAGTATCAACTTGAAGCAAATTATCCATCAATTCCGATGTGGTTTCAATTAATCTACCTAATTTTTCCATATAAACACTGACTATCATAACTACAAAGATAGCTAATTCATTATTAATCACCACTCACAACCATCAAAAAGTTATATCACAGTTATATTTTGGTGAATGATTCCACCATTGAAACACCTGTTTCCTTTGCCGTCGAACAATTAAAAACGATTGGCGTATGCAAAATGAAACAGTAACATTTGATAAGCTACCCGAAGCGGTAGGTTATCTGACCGAACAGGTCATCGAGTTGAAAAGAATGGTGTCGGAGCTTCGACCACCGGCATCAGACAAACACGTGTTGGTTGAGATTGAGGACGCTTGCCGTATCATCCGAAAAGCTAAGCCTACCATATATACATTGGTACGCAAAGGGCTGCTTCCGGCTTACAAGAAAGGCAAGAAACTCTATTTCTACGAGGACGAGCTGTTGGCATGGATTGACAACGGACGGAGGAAAACTGCGGAACAGACTTATGAAGAAATGCTTTCCTATATGCAAGGTGGTGTCAAGCATAAGCCTAAATCATCCTTTAACTTCTAATCGTCAGACGCATGAAAACAAGTTCTATCAATCCGGTATCAGTCATTGATGAAGCGATTGATTTGAGTACAAGGTTGGCTGGCACGGAATTTCCCATTAGCATATTCCCTACTCAGATTCAACATATCATCCATGAGGTACACGAATGCCACAACTATCCTACCGACTACATTGCCGCAGCTATTCTGACGGCGATGGCAGTCAGTATAGGAAACACGCATCTTGCCCAAATCAAACAGGGCTGGATGGAAAGCCCTATCCTGTATATGGCATTGATTGGAAGACCGGGAGCAAACA